>Ga0308418_1000005_pt1 | contig 243775 bp, 214 predicted proteins | sample HotsprSampleR4cd_FD_203517 | JGI IMG/M metagenome (GOLD analysis project Ga0308418, IMG submission 203517) | Hot spring phototrophic mat microbial communities from Mushroom Spring, Yellowstone National Park, Wyoming, United States - 20090729_R4cd ... | reverse complement strand
AGGCCGCTGGTGACCGCGCTCCAGCTCGCGCCGCCATCCGTGCTCTTGTACACGCCGTTGCTATTCGTCCCAGCGTAGAGCGTGGTCGGCATGCTCGGGTCAATCGCCAGCGCCAGAACGTTCGTAGGGCCGGTGCCGGTTGCGCTCCAGGTCGTGCCGCCGTTGATGCTCTTGAACACGCCGCCGTTCGTCCCAGCGTAGAGCGTGGTCGGCGTGCTCGGGTCAATCGCCAGAGCAAAGACACCGTTACCCGTCAGGCCATTAGCGCTCCAGGTTGTGCCGCCATTGATGCTTTTGAACACGCCGTTCCAAGTCCCAGCGTAGAGCGTGGTCGGGGCGTTCGGGTCAATCGCCAATGCCCAAACCGATTTGTTGGTCAGGCCCGTGTTGACCGCGCTCCAGGTCGCGCCGCCGTCCGTGCTCTTGAACATGCCGCCGCCGTACGTCCCGGCGTAGACCGTGTTCGGGTTCGTCGGATCAATCGCCAGGGCATAAATCCATCCGCCTTCAGGACCGATGCTGCCCCAGGCATTGAAGCCGGCGGAGACGGGGATTGGCTGGCTGAGGCTTATCAGGAGCGCCAGCAAGCCGATCAGGAGACGATTGCTGAATTTTGATCGCTGTTGCATTTTCAACCTCCTCAGGGAATGGTGTAAGAGAGCAGAACCACCTCAGTCACACCCATCTCACCGGCATCGCGGGATTTGACCCACCCGACCCCTGGCGCATACCAGGCCGAACCGCTAACCGTTGTGTCGAAAGCTGGCATTCCAGAAATGGAGATGGATAATTGGGTTGTGCAGTCCACCCGCAGGGCTTCAAAGTCTCCGGCCGCCACACTAACTTTCTCCAGTCCGATAGCTTTGCAGGATAGCCTCATCTCATTGCGCGAGTCCAGGTTAATGTCTCCCATTTTCTGCTGACCGAGATAAACCATGGTCTGCGTCCATTCCAGGCCGGTCTGTGGATCGGCAGGAAAGGTGATGCCCGTATTGGATTCAACCGTAAAATTCGCCTGAACATCCGAAGCGGTAACACTGGCAGTGGACGCGGGCGTCAGGCTGATCAGATTACCCTGCTGGCAGGTCCAACTGCCCTGACGGGTGACGCCGGCGCTGAAGACATCCTGGTCGTCAAAGCCATCTTCGCGGACGCTGACAATCGAGCGGGTAAAGGTGCCGCTGCTCGTACCACTGATCTGATATTCCCATTGCGCGCCTGGCACCACGGGATAAAAGGTGTTCTGGCACTCTGCAGCGGGCGAAGCCGCTTGAGTCGCTGCTAGCGCGGTGGGCGAAGGCAAGGCAATGGAGTCTATCGCTGGGGTAGCAGGGCTGGGCAGGGTGAACTCAACTGTCGGCACCTGGGGGACTTCAAAGGTGATTTGCGGCGCAGTAATTGGCTCGCCAGACTCTGTCTGTCCCTGCGGAGATGGCAGCAAGCCGCCCAGCGTGCAAGCCAGCGCAGCCAGAGTCAAGAATAACAAAGGTAGCAAATGAAAATTTTTAGACATACTCTCTCCGTTTTCTCCTATTTTAGCGAGAGAGCGTCCTCAAAACGTCCTCTATGCGCTCCTGAAGGGGGCTTTAAGGAAAGCTTACTCAGAAATTGTTTGCGGCGTCTGGAAGACAGATTTGATGGATGGGGGAAAAACGAGGCTTAAGTTTTTGCCTTGTCAAGGCAAGGACAGGGCAAGGAGAACCACCCGACGCAGGGCAGTCCCGGCATCCAGCCCCAGAAGCAGGGGAGCATAAGCACGGGCTGCCAGAGCACGCAGCTCGTTGCAACCCATCTGGGCTTGCTCGGTTTGAGCCAGCGCCTGCTGCAAGGAGCACAAAACCAGCAGGCTCTCTCCGATCAGGGGCTGGTCGGGGCAGGCACGCGCCAGCATCAGAGCACGCTGGGCGGCGCTCAGTGCAGCCGAGAACTTTCCCTGGCGGCGCAGAGCCAGCGCCAGGGCGAGGCTGGCTCTTGCCTGGTGGGGCAGTTCACCCGCCGCCTGGGCTGACTGAGCGAGTTGCTCCAGGGCTGTGAGATCAACCCGATCGGCTATCCCCCTCGTGATCATTTCTTCCAATTGGGCATGCTGAACGAAGTGTGATACGCCACTTGCCTGAGCAGCCCGCACGGCGCGCTGACAGGCAGAGAGGGCTGCCGGCCACTCTCCAAGCAACCGCCACAAGCCAGCCTGCCCCAGGCTGGCGACATAGATCACAGGGTGCAAATCGAGCGCAAGCGCCTCCGCTTCCAGTTGCACGAGCGAATCGGCTGCAGCGTGCCCCTGGGCTAGAGCGGCGAGGGTCAGATAGGTGCGCATCAACAATTCGCCATAGGGGGTTCTCACCTGAAGGGCAACCTGCAGGCCGCGCTCAAAATCCTGGCGCGCTTCCTCCAGCCGACCCATGCGCAGGAGAGCCGCCCCTCGCCCGGCAAACTTGCCCCACATGCCCGGCAGGTAGGACGTCTCTGCCGCAGCTATGGCTTTTGAATAGAGGTCAACCGCTCCGCTGTAGCGGCCCTGATTCAAGGCAATTTGTCCCAACATCATCAACGCCGCCGACTCCACCCGCCGCAAGCCTGCCCGAGCCGAGAGTTCGACCGTTTTGTTAAGGATTTCTTGCGCCCGCCGATAATCCTGGACGAAGACCAGCGCTGTGCCAAGGTGATTCAGACTTTGCAAGGTCTGGGTTGAGGGGTTAGCAATGGCTTCATCCGTCACAGTTTGCTCTAAATCGCAAATAGCCTCATAAGGACGGCCGATCATCAGGGCAATAATGCCCCGAACATTGAGGGCTCGTTCGATGATTGCTTTTTCCCCTAGGGCACGCGCCAGCTCGATCGATTGGCTGGCGACCTGATAGGCTTCCGAATAGCGATCACTGGTGTAGAGGACGCTTGCCTGGCGAACAAGAGCCGCAGCGTGCAGCGCCGGGAAGTCGCGACTGGCGGCGAGGGCGAAATCCAGGTGACGCAGGGCTTCGCCAGAGTTGCCGCTATAGTGCGCAAGCACACCCCGCAGCATGGCAGCTTGCGCCAGCACTTCACGACTTTGGTGAGCGGCAGGTTGTTGTGAGACCAGGGCAGTTGCCCGCTCGATAGCTTCCTCAGCCTGCTCAAAGGCAGCCAGGTCGATCATCTCCTGTGCGTGGATTAACCAGAAGCGCGCCGCTTGAAGCGGTTGCTGCGCTGCTTGGTAATGGGTGGCAATCTGATCGGCAAAGCCCACCCTGCCAGCATAAAGATTTTCGAGAGCACAAGCAGCTTGCTTGTGTAGATGGACAGCCTGAGTGGTGGGAATTTCATTCCGAATCACCTGATGAATTAACTGGTGTGAAAAGGTGTAATCGTGGTATCCAGGCGTGGTTGCGGGCAACACCAATCCTCGGCTTTGTAAGCTATCCATCAGCAAGGCATAGGTCCCTGGAGATAAGCCCAGCATGGTCTGCAGTTCATGGCCGGAGAAAGCAAAACCCAACACAGCCGCGGCTTCAAGCATCTGGCGCGCCGAGCTATCCAGTTGGGCAAGCTGCACGCAGATTGCATCTCGCAGGGAGGACAAAGGCTGGGGGGAGGCGTGCTGAGCTTGGCGCAGGCTTTCGACAGCCTCACGCAGCAATAGAGGCAGCCCCTGGGCATAGTGATTGATTTCATCCCACAAGGCAGGAGTGAGCACCCTGCGCCCCAGCATCTTTTCCAGAAAAAGGCGGCTTTCCTGTTCATTGAATGCCTGCAGGTGAACTTCCTGGACACAGCGGCGCTGGCGAAGCTGGCGTTTGAGATTTAACAAGGCTGGTAGCGCAGCCGTAGGACGATGGGTAAGGATGATCACAAACGGCAACGTCTGACAGGTTTCAGCCAGATCAGCAAGCAGTTCCAGCGAAGCATGATCTGCCCAGTGAGCGTCTTCTATTACCAAAACAAGCGGCCGGTCTATCGCCAAGAAGTTTAGCGCCTGGCGACAAGCCGTGCGAAGTTTAACCGCATCGGGTTGAGATGGAGTTAGCAAACCGGGCCGCAGCAGGCCCAAATCGGGTACCAGCAGCAACAACCAGTTGAGCCAATCGGGTGGGATTTCACCACTGTGCGCTAGCAGCGGCGCCGTGGCAGAGAAGATTTGCCGCCAAGGAGCGTAGGGAGGCGGGGGTGCGTCTCCCGCTGGCGGCGGGCAGTGCCCCCAGAACAGGCGCACCATCCCCTGGTCCTCTGAATCGAAGCTGCGGCGGAACGTCTCTTGTAGCAGATAGGTCTTTCCGACACCAGCCTCACCAGAGATCAACACGACTCTGCCCTGATGATTGCGCAGAGCCCGCAGCGCGGTTTCCAATTGGGCTAGCTCATGCGTGCGGCCGATAAAAATTGTCGGTGACGGGGTTTGCCTGGGCGAGAAGGTCCGCAGTTGGCGGTTCTTGAGAATGTCACTATACAACGCCATCGTTTCCGGCATCGGCTGAGTGCGCAGTTCGCTGTTCAGGCGCTGGGCAAGGCTTTGGTAGATGGCAAGAGCGCCGGCGCGGTTTCCGCTCAGCGCCTCCACCATCATCTGCAAGCGGATAGCTTCCTCGTCCCAGAGGTCCTGGGCAGCCAGCTTGCGCGCCCATTTTAAAGCCCGTTGCAGATCATTTTGTTCCAAACACGCCTGGGTCAACTTTTTAAGCAATCCCAGATAACGCATGCGCAGCTCTTCGCGACGCCCAACAATCACCTCATCCAGGTCCACGCCTGGGGCAAGATCGCCGCGATACAGTTCGGCGATCTCCTCCAGCTCATCGATGGATACACTTTCGTTTTCAAAGGCATTTACATCCAGCCAGCAATGATCTGAAGCTGACCACATTACCGTTTGAGAGGAAATGAGCAAATGTTTCTGAGCAGCCGCCGGCAGGGCACGACGCAGCAAGTAAAGGTGACGACGCAGGTTCGCCAGGGCATTGGCTTCAGGCTCGTCAGGCCAGAGTGAAAAAGCCAGCGTTTTTCGCGATTGTGGCTGGCCGCTTTGCAGCACCAGGCGCACAAACAGACACAGTAAGCGCTCGCGTTGTGGCAGGAGGCTGGTTTTCCCACCAACTTCCAGAGACACTTTGCCGAGTAAGTATATTCGGAGCATCTCAGGTGGAATTGCCATAGCCAGATTATAATTATGAGGCATAAGGAGGACAAGAGAAATTTCTGATTGAGACTGCTCCAAAAGTGCCTTTGGGAGAGTTTTTAGGGGCTCTGAATGCCCGGCAGCAAACGAAACCCCGCCTGTGCAGTCAACCGCTGCAAGGCCTTTCCCCCATTCCAAACCCGGTAGATTCGCTTTTGCCCAGCCCACACTGAGAAGCGAAGAGAAACTGTTATAATCCTTCTCAGGAGAGAAAAAATGAATAAACACGATCTGATAGTTCTACAAAAAATTCAAGGTTATCCCTTAATCACCTTGACCTTGCCGACCCACCGAACAATGCCTGAAAATAAGCAAGATCCGATTCGAGTGAAGAATCTGGTTACCCAGGCCGTTAACCGTCTCTTAAGTGAATTCGATAAGCGTGAGGTTGAGCCTCTATTGAAAAACCTTGAGCAAATGGCGGAGCAAATTGACTATCGTCACGCCCTGGATGGTCTGGCAATTTTTGTCCATCGCGATTTTGCGCGACTTTTCTATTTGCCTTTTCCCCTCAAAGAGCGAGTGATCATTGATGAAACCTTTTATACCCGCGATCTCGTTTTCGCTCTTAATCGTCTGCAGCGCTATTGGACACTCGTTCTGAGTGAAAAACCCACTCGCCTATATGAGGGGGTGCGCGATTCCTTGACTGAGCTTCAAGAAGGCGGGTTTCCTATTGCCCATGAGGGGCCAGGCGGAGAAGAGCCTTTGCCAGGCGGCTTTGGGGTGCGAAAATCGCACATTCGCGATGAATACCACCGCAAATTCTTCCGTCAAGTCGATCAGGCTTTGAAACCTTTCCTGGCCGATGACCCGCTACCGCTGGTTGTGGTGGGAGTTGATCGTTATCTGGCGTTTTTCAATGAGGTTAGCTCGCATAAGGATCAAATTCTTACCACCCTCACCGGTAATCACGACCAGACGCCGGCCCATGAATTGGTAAAGTTGGTCTGGCCGCTTGTGGAATTGAACCTGAGTGAGCAACGCAAACAATCGTTGCTCGAACTGGAAAAAGCTATTGGGGAGCGAAAAGCGCTCACCACTATCGGGGAAATCTGGCGCTACGCTCAGGAGGGACGCGGACGGTTATTGCTGGTAGAAGAAAATTTTCACTATCCCGCCAGAATTGACGATAGCGGTCTCACGCTCTTGCCGGCGGATGATCCTACTGCACCTGACGTGATTGATGATGCTGTGGATGAGATCATCGAAGCCGTTATCTCCCATGGCGGCCGGGTACGATTTCTTGCGGATGGTTTGCTCGCCGAGCATCAACGCATCGCCTTAGTGTTGAGGTATTGAGTGCATCCCCCTTTGCGGCGAGCTGTAAGGAGCGTTTCTCGTCTCAATACCCAATGTTGCCAAACTGTTCAGGTATAGAAGAAGCACCGCAGCAATGTTGATAACCGCAATCCGCAACGTTCTCCCTCAAATCCAATGGGGGAAAGCCCTCACTAACTGGATGCTTCTGTGGATGTGTGCCATTTTGCTCAGCAGCTCTACGCTCCATCTGGCTGATCCAATCGAACGAGTGCGCGCTTTCACCCGCCCGATTGAGTTTGACTATGCAGGCTGGCTCGCTGACGCAGCTTACCTGAAAATCGGTCAGTCTGCCTTGCGAACCGCTCATTTTCTCTCTCCTGCAGAACGCAAACAGATAACCCTGGATTACCTCACGCTGATCCACCAGATTGAGGAAGCCGACCGAGAACTCAACCGCATCTATGCCGATCCCACCATCACCGACCCCTATCAGGCTTCTCAAGAAGTGCGCCAGCGGCTAGCACTCTTGCGCAGGGAGGAAGCCAGGCTTGCGCCCATCGTCGAGGCCGTTCTGGAAGATCAACTCTCGGCTGTAATCGCCCGCCTGGGTTTATCCCTAGGTGGACAACCGTTGCCGCCGGTCTCCTACCATGTTTCGCCCTTACCTTCCTCCTTGATTGTTTCGCCGCGCGAAGTCATCCGTCAGGAGGCAAACATCTCCCTGAAGGTAGGCTTGACCACCGATCAAAAGGAAGCCCTGGAGGAAAAAGTGGACAAAGCCTTAAATGTCTCTTCGCTGGTCGTGGCGGTGGGCGGCATTGGGGTTTATCCCACAATGGTGATGCAAACCACAGACCTGAACTGGCTTGCCGAAGTAGTTGCCCACGAATGGATCCATAATTTTCTCAGCTTTCGACCATTGGGGATCAATTACGCCACCAGCGGTGAATTGCGCACCATGAATGAGACGGTTGCCGCCATTGGCGGCAAAGAGTTGGGCAGAGCGCTAATAGAAACATACTACCCTGAATTTTTGCCACCTCCTCCGCAACCCTTGCCTCCTGCCCCATCCGCTAAGCCCCCGCAACCGCCTCCGTTCGATTTCCGCAAGGAAATGCATGAAACCCGGGTGCGGGTAGATGAGCTGTTAGCCCAAGGCCGTATTGAGGAAGCTGAAGCCTATATGGAAGAACGGCGGATTTTCTTCTGGGAAAATGGCTATCAAATCCGCAAGCTCAACCAGGCTTATTTTGCCTTTCATGGGGCGTATGCCGATGAGCCAATTGGCGCAGCCGGGGAAGACCCCATTGGGGCAGCAGTAAGAAAATTGCGCGCCCTATCCCCCTCTCTGGCAGCCTTTCTCAATCGCATCTCCTGGATGTGGTCGCCACAACAGTTGATGGAGGCTATCGATGAATAAAGCGCCCTTTCTGGTCTTGATATGGCTGGTGAGCTGGATGCTGGCTGCCTGTCAAACCAACCCTTCACCTGTAACGACTTCCGCCTGGTTGCCGCCGAACCTGACGCCTGTCCTCATCACTCCAAGCAGTTCGCCTCAACCATTGACAAAATCCCATCTCACCCGCCTGATCGCCGCTGGTTGCACCGCCAAAAGTCCTCGCCCGACCCCTGGTCCGACCGAGGTCTCCCTCTTTCCACCGCTCAACGAACAGGACTACCAGCGCGGCGCAGCAAACGCGAAGGTGACCCTAATCGTTTATTGTGATTTTCAAGCCCTGCCCTGCGCTCAATTTTCCCTGCTCATGGAGCAAATCCTGCTCGACTTTCCCAATCAGGTGCGCTGGGTCTATCGCTATTTTCCGCTGCCCGAAGTCCATGACAAAGCCATCCTCAGTGTACAGGCTGCCGAAGCCGCGGCGGGACAAGACAACTTTTGGGCAATGCACGATTTGCTCTACCGAAATGCCCCCGCCTGGGTTGAGCTTAGCCCCGAACAATTTCAACGTTGGCTCTTTGCCCAGGTAGAGCAACTCAACCTAGACCAAAACCGGTTTGAGAGAGACTTTAACAACCCTGAGCTGGCCGAGAAGGGACAAGCAGCCTGGAAACGCAATCAAAGCATTGGGTTACCAGGTGTACCTTTTATCCTGTTGAACGGACAAATCTGGCCCAGCAATTTGCCCCTCAATTATTACACCGTGCGGGATTATGTGCTGCTTGATCTACTTGAAGAACGCCAGTTCGAGAGTTGTCCGCCGCCGCTGATCGATCTGACGAAAAAATACTCTGCCCGTCTGGAAACCGAAAAAGGAGACATCTTAGTCCAATTGTTTGCCGACCAAGCGCCGATCACGGTCAATAACTTTGTCTTCCTCGCCCAGCAGGGCTGGTATGACGGGATCACCTTTCACCGCGTATTGGAAAACTACATTGTTCAAAGTGGCGATCCCAGCGGAACAGGCTATGGCGGACCAGGTTATGCCTTTATCAATGAAATCTCTCCAGGGTTATCGTTCAATCGAGCGGGGCTGCTTGCCATGGCAAACGCTGGTCGGGATACCAATGGATGCCAGTTTTTCTTTACCCTGTCGCCAGCGCCGCACCTGAACGGTGCATACACCATCTTTGGTCAGGTTTTGCAAGGGATGGACGTCTTACAGCAGATCACGCTCCGCGATCCGAGCCAGTTTCCTCCTCCGCCGCCAGGTGATAGGCTGATTTCGGTAACCATCCTCGAAGAATGAACCATGCAGGGGTGGCTCCTTTGAACCTCAATAACTCTCGTCCATCCTCAGCGCAGCCAGGCATTGAACGCAGGGAATGGGTTTGGTTAGGACAGGGATTGACAACCTCTCTGGTAGCATTCTTTCTGCTCAACCTGGCTTTAGGGTTTGCACTATCCAGCATGCTGGAACTCCTCACCCCAAAGGGCGATCCAGAAAGCAGTTTCTCTTTATGGTTGCTGGCAAGTGGATTCTTCACCGTTGGGCTTCTTCTCGTTCCCCCGGCCATTCTGGCTTTTTACCGCTTTCTCGGTCGGAATCCACCAGCCTGGCTTGTTTCTCTCCGCTTTCCCTCTCTAACAATTCTCCTCCTGAGCTATCCGCTGATCCTGCTTGGAGGAAGCTGGCTTTCCACCCAGACCCTCTTAGCTTATCTGCTCTTGCCGCTTTTCCATATCGCTGCTATCGGCATTCCCATTGCCATCACGCTCAACATTAGCCTAAAGGGTTTACAATCCGTCTCACCGCAACGGAAATGGGGGGCGTTGAGCGTTGGGTTGACCCTCTCCCCATTCCTGATCTTCGTCCTGGAAATGCTGGCTCTTATCCTTCCGCTTGCCATACTGGCGTTTTGGGTATCCCAAGACCCAGAACGACAAAAACATCTCCTTGAGCTCAATGAAACCCTGCGTCAACCCCTGGCGAACCCTCAGGCGATATTGAACGAACTACAACCCTACTTGAATGAACCCGCTATGATCTTTACGGTGATCTTTTTTGCCGCTCTGGTTGTGCCGTTAATCGAGGAAGCTGTCAAACCTTTGGGTGTCTGGCTACTTTACAGACGCACGCACGGCGCATTGGATGGCTTTGTCAGCGGAGCGCTCTGTGGAGCTGGCTACGCCCTGTTAGAAAGTTTCCTGCTTGGCAGCACGAAAGCGGAGTGGTTATTTGCCATTCTGGGACGGAGTGGTACCGCAGCCATTCACATCTTTACCTCGGCACTTATTGGAGCGGCACTGACCACCGCCTGGCAACGGCGCGGCGTTCTACGCCTGATCCTCGCTTACCTGATCGGGGTCTTCTTTCATGGGGTCTGGAATGGTTTCGCCATCCTTTCGGCTCTGCGCAGTGTTTCCCCATCTGAGGAAGGATTTTGGAGCTTGCCTTACACGCAAAATCTGGCCATCATCGCCCCCCTTGCCATTTTGCTGCTTGCCTGTCTGGCGCTCTTCGGTCTCTGGTCTTGCAATCAACAAATCCGCAAAGCGTGGGGTAAAATTGGCTCAATCTTAGAAGGATAACTGAAACTCTTATGGATGCCATCTGGACTTTCATCAACATTTTTCTCCATTTCGATCAATATCTCAGCTTGGTAATTCAAACCTACGGGGCTTGGACGTATTTCCTGCTCTTTTTGATCATTTTTATGGAGACCGGACTGGTGGTCACCCCTTTTTTACCCGGTGACTCGCTCCTATTTGCAGCCGGCACGTTCGCCGCTCTGGGAGCGATGAAGGTCGAAGTTCTCTATCTCCTTCTTGCCGCAGCAGCCATTTTCGGCGACACCGTTAACTACTGGATTGGTCACCTGATTGGACCACGAGCCTTTAGCGGGCGGGTACGCTTTCTAAAGCAAGAATATTTACAGCGTACGCACGAGTTCTACGAAAAACATGGTGGGAAGACGATCATTCTCGCCCGCTTTGTGCCCATTATCCGCACTTTTGCGCCTTTTGTCGCTGGCGTGGGTGAGATGACCTATTGGAAATTTCTCTCCTTCAACGTTTTTGGCGGTTTGTTGTGGGTCGCTTTATTTGTCTTTGGAGGCTATTACTTCGGGAATCTGCCCATCGTGCGCGAAAATTTTACCCTGGTCGTTTTAGCCATTATTTTGATTTCCGTCCTGCCTGGGGTAGTGGAATATCTTAAGGGACGCCGCGCGCAAGGGAGCGCTCGCATCAAAGCCTAACCCTGCAGGCTACGCCCAAGGCGAAAACCTAAAGCCGGTGAGGTAAAGGTGCACACAACGCCTTCGCGCACGGTTGTTCGCGCCAGTTTATGGCTGTAGTACCAGGAGCCGCCGCGAATAACGAAACGCGCCTTTTCATTCCCCTGTTCACGTCCATCCTGCAAGTCATAGGGATAAGGTTTCAGCACTGAGCTGGTCCATTCCCACACATTCCCAGCCATATCAGCCACCCCAAAAGGGCTATCACCGCTTGGAGAGTACTCTCCCACCGGGGTTGTGCCCCTTTTACCGCTTTCCAGGGTGTTACAACGCCAGGGATCAAACTCATTTCCCCAGGGGTATAGACGATCATCTCCGCCGCGGGCTGCGCACTCCCATTCCGCTTCGGTCAGAAGGCGATAATTGCTCCCCAGAGTCTCATTCAACCATTGACAATACGCCTCCGCATCTTGCTTGGACACACCCACCACCGGATGGTTATCTGTCCCTTCGGCGTAACGGAAGCCGCTCCAGTCTTTGGGCACCCGATAACCGGTTGACCAAACAAACAGGTAATACTCGGCATTCGTCACCGGATAACGACAAATTTCGAAGGCTGGCATCTGAATCAAATGTTGGGGCTGTTCAACGGCAAAGAGATCTTTCTCGACCCATTCTTCCGCCCAGATTTCCGTCCGGTAGAGATGCTCAATCTGCTCATCGCTGATGCCGATAACATACTCTCCGCCAGGAATAGTGATCATGCGCGGCGGTGTCACTTTCAGTTTCTTTAGCGGTGATTTTCCCAGTTTGCTCTTCTCAAACATCCCTACCAATCAGGCCCTTCATTTACGGAGGTTCCGAGGACAACGACCTAAACTGGGTCATTCTAGACCGCAATCGGTTGTCCCAGCACTTTTTCATAAATCTCAGCATATCGCTTTAAGGTCAAATGGATGTTTTCATCGATCGATTTGCTGAGGCCAACTAGATAGGCTTCGCCGCTGGCTTCTTTTTTATAGGCCTCCCAATGGTCAACAACATCCAGCAAAACCCGCAACCAGGCTTGAGAGGTGTTTTGCACTAACCATCCGTAGGAACGGAACTCCTCGTACGGCGGTCCTTCGCTGGCAACCCACGGGATTTTCATGATCATATATTCTAACACTTTTATCCAGCTTCGGCGTTGGTCATATTCTCCGGCTAAGGGAGCTATACCAATATCAAATTGAGCTAACACCGTTGCCCATTGACGATGCGGCACCCACGGGACGTGAATCAACTGGTCTCTGGGAAGGCTCAATTGTTTCACAATGCGCACATCATTTCCACAGAACATGATCCGAACGTGAGGTCTTGCCCGGCACAGGCGCTGTAAGGCGGGAATCAATCCGCTTTCCACAAAGCTCTGATAATGCGAAACACTACCTCCCCAGCCAATGATCATCCCCTCATGTTCCTGCACCTGAGCGTTTTGATACAGGTTCAGGTCAATATAATTTGGGATATAGATCATTTCGGTATATGCCCGCCAATCATCGGCTAACCGCCGCGATGGAGTCGTAGCCGCATGGACAAGGCGCAATCCCCACTTGAACTGGGTCAAGGGGGGTGGTTCTACTTTCTGGCCATTATCGCGCCGCACTCCCTGGCTCCAAAAAGAGTAGTTTAAATTGCTGGGGTGCATCAGGTGATAGGCATCATCGAAATCTGCGATGACGACTTTATCACGCGCTTTCCAATACTGAATGGCAGATAGAACCGGCCCAAATAGATTGCGCTCAACGACAATAATGTCTGCTGCTTGACATATCTCGTCTGCCTGCGGATTGTGATGCGCAAAATCTTCGATGCTAACCAGAAATGCCTGGTGCCGTCCGTTCCGATTGATCGCCCGACAGGGCACCGCACAGCGCCACTCACTGCTATTCCACTCCTCTTCGCTATCAGCGTAAACAAAGACGATCTTCATCGCTTCTTCCACTGGATACTTTCGCGCAGGACATGATACCAGAGGCGGCTCTGCAGGTTTAACGAGCGCAATTGCACCTGCCGACCGCCAGCATTGCCTAAACTGACCCGCAACTCATGATCTAAGACCAGTTGACGTAAGTAGGTATGCCATTCATCCAACGAATGAGCAATTAATCCGCCACTTGCCCAATTCACCGCAGCAGCACAAGGAGAAGCCAACCATGGAATTCCTCGTCCGCCGGCGTCCACCAGCCGTTTATCCGATAAAGAATTATTAAATGGCGTATTTCTCAAAGGCAATAAAAGCACATCCATTTGCTTGAGAGCATACCAGTAGTCTTCAGATTCAATAATGGGCAAGAAAATTCGCCGGCTCTCCGGCAAACTATCGAAGAGTTGATACACCTCAACGTCGCCGGCGATGACCAGGCGAACATGGGGGAACTCCCGTAAAACCCGCACAATCATGCGTTTGACCTGAAAAACATCTTCCAGCTCGCCGCCTAATCCGATCCAGCCAATATTCACCGTATGGCGTGAACGCACAGGTTTCGAGTTTGAAAGGTCTTCCGTATCCCAAGCAGGTGGAATAACCGTCACCTGGAAATTTGCCTGGCGCAAGGTGTTGGCAAAAGCTTCGCTGGGCACCACGATTCGGTCAGCCAGCCAACAAGCCGCCGAGTAAGCTTTGGCGCGAGCAGGATGATTCAACCCAACCAGCTCGAAAGCCGGGTGCTGAAGTGGAATCTGCTCAAAATCGGCTTCCAGGTACAGCAGGATAGGCAATTTAGCGCTATGGGCTGCCGCCAGCCATTCCATACTGCCTGGGTCACCATGCGGATGGACAGCCAGAACAGCGTCAAAATTGCCTAATTCAGGTGCCTGATTTGCGCTTAGTTTGACAAACTGACAGTCCAACTCGCTCAATTTCTCCACGGGCACTTTGGATGCGATCAAAGGCAATTCCGGCAAGGGATCGATCCATAAAATCCTTAACGGTCGCGTGGCAAGGTCATCCTGTGAAGAAACTGCTGTCAGCGGAGCAACGGCATCACCGTGTACTTCTTTTTGAAGGTAGATATTCTGCAGCAAGTTCTCTAAACCAATCGCCAAATCCTGGCGACCATCCTGGCGAGCTTGACGAATGTTTAACTCCAAAAGAGCGGGAATCAATTCATCGATCTCATCCAATCGCTCGGCAACTTTTAAAGCGGGATGAGGGCTATGAAGGATGTCTTCCAATAATCTGGCCGCCCGCTGCACATCCGCCTCAGAAATCGCTGAAGGGCGACCGGCCAACCGTTCCAAAAGGTCAGCCACCTGTTTCGAGCGTGCCGCCAAGCTTGTTGAAGCCGTCAAATCGGTGGCAAACGATATCGTTTTGCCACCCTCCCCCAGGTTAACTTCGACTTGAGCCAGGTTAATGCGGCGCAATACCCTGGAGTCTTGTGGTGCTAGTTGCTGCGCCTGAGTATAGAAGGCAAGGGCCGTCTCGGGATCACCATCCGCCAGATAACAATCGCCTAAGATGAGATACGATTCGATATCGGCCGGGTACTCCCGTAAGATTTGGGCAAACACCTGGATTGCCTGCTCAATGCGATTGGCTTCCAGATATTGCTTCCCCAGCGCCTTGCGGCTTGTTAAGTCTGACGACTTTGTGTCCATACAGATCATTGCCCTTGTTATAAAACGAAAACCCACATCCGTCTATAAAGGATGGATGAAGAACGCGTAAAGAGAAGCTAAAAGGTGAAAGTGAAGAAAAAATTTAGCTCCTGTTTACCACCTTTTTATTCAACCTTTATGCCGTTTCGGTAGGGTTTGTACTACACTGTCGTTTGAAGAAGGATTGTCGAGGATTGAATCACAAGCAGGGATGAACCCATGAAAACCCATGTTCTATCTACTCCTCTCGACGGAGTGTTAAGGTTTCTTAATAAACTAATCTTTTATCGATGACTGAATATAGCCAACGGATTTTCACGGATGCAACAGGTCGGCACGGATTTTCTCTATCTATCCGACTGATCAACATTGATTGGTGTCCTATTCCCTGGGTCACAGATAAACTCGGAAGCCACAGACAAGCTCATGCCTCCCGACTGGTTGCTCAGGGTTCAGGGTACCATTGCTGCCAACTCTATCATAGTTCATTCTTTTTAGGCATCATAGATTAGAACATCAAAAGTCATGAGGTATGTTCAAGTACTTTGAAGGAACTAGCCATGATTGATGAAATCGAAATTTATACCAAAAGTCCATTAGATTATATAGGCACAACGAGGCCGGTTTTACTGGTACCCTCGAACGATACTCACGTCGAATGGATGCTGCCTCTCGCAAAAAAGTTGAATGACAGTATTTGTATGGTATTACCTGACCGCAAGGAGGGGGCACTAGAGAAACTTCAGAAACTGGGAGAAAATCCAGTTTTTTATCGAGAAGGGTGTATCCGTTGGCTAGCCCCTTCGGTCGTAGTGTTGGCAAATGATTGGGGGCCGGAAGAATATCAGATTGTTCAAGAGGCAAAATTATTGGGTATCCCAAGTATCTGTATCCAAGAAGGAAGTGTTTTTTTTCCATCCCATACCGTACAAGTCCTTAAAAATGCTGATTATGCGTTTGTCTGTGGATTAAGAACCCCTGCATATCTGAAAAGGTCAAATATCATTCTAACTGGCAGTCCAAAATATGATTCTCTCTTTTCGGTCTCATTACCTTTAAAGCCGGTTGTTATTATCAACTGTAATTTCACCTATGGCATATTTGAGGAAATTCGCATGCAATGGCTGGGGGAAGCCATAAATGCCTGTAATCAACTTGGTTTAGAATATTTTATTTCGCAACATCCACGGGATAAAGCCACCCTACCTGCTGACTGGCCAGTAATTCGTTCTAGTGATATTCATTACATTGAACAATTGAAACGAGGAAGTATTCTAATCAGTCGTTTTAGTACAATGATCTATGAGGCGCTCATGCTTGGGCGCGAAGTTGTTTATTATGATCCACACGGAGAAAACCCGGATATATATAGCGAAGATATTGGTATTTATCGCGCCCATTCTCAACGAGAACTGGTAGAGCAATTATCTACTGCCCTGGCAACTGTGGGGAAACAAAGGGTGGAAATCAAGAAATTCCTGGAGGATTACTGTGGTCCGCTCGATCATCAAGCTACTGACCGATGTTTAAAGGCTATTCAAGAGATTTCCCATAAAAATATTTACGTTCAGAAAAAATATATTCAATGCCTGAGAAATGCTGAGCAGGAATTTGCGGAGGGGGAATGGGAGAAAGCTATTTCTGCATATAGCGAAGCATTAAAATTTACTCCAGCAGAACCCAAATTGCGGATTGCCCGAGGTAATCTTCATTTACTCAACAAAGAGATATATCGTGGGTTTCGAGATTTTTATTACGCCAGCGTATTGAACCCGGACTATTTACCCGCCCGTATTCACCTGGCGTATGCCTATATTCTTCTTGGAGAACTAGAGAAAGCACGTGAGCAGGTTGAGTTTACCTCGAAAAATGTAGCGTTCACAGGTTATGAAGAATTTGAGCTGGTCAAGCAATTGATAGATTATCCCCCTCCTACAAAAGCGTGGAAAATTACGGACATAGATATATGGGAATTACCCAGTGTAAAAAAAGCTCTTTTAGAACGATCCTCCTACGCTGATGAAATCCAATTCCATTGGCAAGAATTAGCATTACTCGGTATATATCGAACAGATATAGTATATCGAACAATTGTCGAATGTCAACATAAGATATTTCCGACAAATTTGTTACCCTATTTTGAGAAGATTTGGCAGGAACAAAATCATAAACCACGCGTGTTAGATGTGGATGCAGGCCCATTATCTCATCTTGTTTACGGTATTACGCACGGAATTATTGACTTGATAGCCGTTGACCCATTGGCTGATGTTTATTTAGATTTCCATAAAATTTTGGGGTATGAAATCCCTTATCCTTTGATAAAGTCTAATGGTGAAGAACTGGCATCTTTGTTTGAAGAGAATTCATTCGATTTGATTTGGATGAGTAACGCTATAGACCACTCCGAAAATCCGAGGAAAGTCATGGAGCAGATGACAAGAGTTCTCCGTCCTTGTGGTTATATTTTTTTATCGGGATATGTTCGGGAGGCGTCCTATGGAATAACACACGGTTTCGCACAGAGGCTTCACTGCTATGATATTTATATTACAGATGAGAATGAAGTTGTGTATGAACACAAACCATCCCAACTAAAGGGGGATGGTACCGAAAAAGTAGTTCTTACTGCGGGATTACCTTTAGAATTAATCGATAACTCTCATCCAAGTCAAAAAATCCGTGATTGGATGTATGCCGTTTGGAGAAAGAGAAGTGATTAAGAGTCCATCAAACCCTCAATCAAAACAAAAATATCAGTCACGTAATCAGGCGAAGAAAAAAATTTGCATTGTCAGTGATGACTTTTTAGGCCCAATTCGAAATGGCGGAATTGGGACAGCCTGTTCGACATTGGGTGAAACCCTCGCCTTAGCCGGACACAATGTTACGCTTCTTTACAGCATGGGAGATTATACTGAAACACAACCAATTGACTATTGGATTAATTGGTATAAGGCAAAAAATATTACATTTATTCCCCTTACAAAAAATAGTATTGGCCTAACTATTGAGTCTTCATCTCATATTGCGCGTTCTTTTGAAATTTATCAATGGTTGAAAAATAAACAATACGACTTAATTTACTTTCCAGAATGGCGGGGTCGGGGATACTACACCGCTTTAGCAAAACATCAAGGACTGGCATTCTCAAACACAATTATATGTGTGGGGGTTCACTCACCAACTTTATGGGATTGTCAAGGAAGTTATGAATATCTTAACCAGCTAGATCAGGTCGAAATAGATTTTATGGAGCGCCAGAGTGTAGCTCTGGCAGATGTGGTCATTAGTCCTAGCATGTATATGTTAGATTGGCTTACTCAAGAAGAATGGTCGCTACCTTCCCAACGTATCATACGGCAAAATATTTTACCAAAGAATGCAAGGAAATCAACGCTCTATTCAAAAGGACAGTTCACAAAACCCAACGAATTTGTTTTCTTCGGGCGATTGTATACACGGAAGGGTTTAATCGTTTTCTGTGACGCGCTTGATTATTTAGCGCAAAATCCAACCCTGGCAGGGTTAACAGTTTCTTTTTTAGGAAAATCGGTTGTTGTTGATGGTAAAACTAGTATTGACTATATTCGCCAGCGGGCTCAAAGATGGCCTTGGAGAATACATCTATTGACGGATTATGATCAAAAAAGCGCCATTGAATATCTTTCAGATGATGGGAGATTGGCGGTGATAGCTTCTCTGGTTGAAAATTCACCCTACACTGTATTGGAGTGCCTTGGGGCAGGAATTCCCTTTCTTGCTTCAGATATAGGAGGAATACCGGAATTAATTCATCCAGATGACAGAGATTACATATGCTTTATGCCCAAACCAAAGGAGCTTGCTTATAAATTGAGGCGGGCGGTGTTGAATGGCGTGCCGATTGCCAGACCAGCTATACCGTTCGAAGAAACCGAAAAAGCCTGGCTTGAGTGGGTAGAAGAATTAGATGTTACACTAAAGGATCGGCAACAAGAGAATAAGCATACTGAAAAAGCAAAGCCTCTAGTAAGCGTTTGCTTAACCCATTTCAATCGCCCATATTATCTCAAACAAGCATTGAAATCTCTAAAAGAACTCACTTATCCGAATTACGAAGTAATTCTAGTAGACGACGGTAGTAATAAATTAGAAGCACTCCAATATCTAAAAATTCTTCAACCATATTTTGAAAAAAGGGGATGGAAGATTATCCGTCAATCCAATCGTTATTTAGGTGCAGCTCGAAATACTGCAGCACGTCACGCAAAAGGGGAGTACCTTTTGTTCATGGATGACGATAATTACGCAAAACCTCACGAGCTGGATGTTTTTGTTATGGTGGCTCAAAAGACACAGGCAGATATCTTGACTTGTGTGATGGATCTTTTTACTGGAACAGAATCACCAGATAGTTATCGACACCAACGCATTCTTTGGATTCCGTTGGGTGCTTCGGCTAACGTTGGCGCTTTCAAGAATTGTTTTGGAGACGCAAATGCGCTCATACGTAAAGATGTATTCTGGAAGCTGGGCGGCTTTAGCGAGGATTATGGTGTTGGTCATGAAGATTGGGAATTATTTGCAAAGGCAGTCTTGCATGGGTATCATTTAGAAGTAATTCCTGAAGCACTGTATTATTACCGTCAAGATCATGGGGGCATGTTAAGGAGCGGAAATGTGTATTTGAATCACCAAAGGAATATACGCCCGTACCTGGAGAGTATTCCCCCTAGCTTACACCTATTGATCAAGTTAACCCAGGGACAAAAGTACCTCAATGACTCCTTGATAGCCAAAGTTGAGTCCTACCAAAAACAACCATCTTTGCCAATTGGCTATAACCTATTTTCTGATGCATATAGTATTGTAAGATGTATCTATGAGGGCGAGTCCCCATCGAAGGATAGTTTGAAATTTGTTCAAAAGGTTTTGTCACTTTTGCCTTCATTAACTGACTGGAGAGTAAAACAAGTGCTTTTACTAGTCTGTTCAGTATCTCTTGAGCAGATTGAAGAATACGATCTAGCTCTGGAAGCGTTGAACCAAGCTTATCAAATATCCACTTTATTGAATGATAAGGAAACTCTTAAACAGATAGACGCTCGGAAACAAAGAATATATGACAACAAAGTTAGGGAAAAGAAATCTCAGGATTTCTTACAAAAAATACTCGCCGCAGATGATTTAATTTCTGCTTTAGAAACCTATCAAAAAGATCTTACACCCGAAATCATTGAAGCAATTCACGTAAAAGCACTACAAGTTCGAGACAACGGCGACACCGAACTAGCGCAGATATTGGAAGAGCTGGCTGGGTACATCGATGAAATCATCCGAGAACGGGATGCACTTGAAAACCGGTAATCCGAAGAACATGCATATAGAGAAGTCATGATGGTATTTTGAATCGATAAATGCCGTCTCTCTGAACGATCTACTTGGCAAGAGAGCAAGATAGAATAGCAGTGCATAACGGAGGGAAGTTGGTAAGAAACCAGAAGTCAGAGTGACAAAATTCATTGCATGGAGAAATGTTTCCTGATAAAGGTGATTAGATGTACGTTGTACACTAAAAACGAATTGCTCTAATTTGAAATTCCTCATCTAGCAATGTCACTGTCTGCGCAACCAGACAGTATTGCATTTTCATAATTATTCTTTTTCCCGTTTTGATGTCAGCCCATATTCATCTCAAAAAAGAGGGCAATTATAAGTTCTAATGATACACAAACAGATTCCATCCCCCAATAGACAACATCAAATCGAAGTGCTTTGCTGGTTTGAGCCATCGGCTATAACGCTGATACAAGTACTCAATCCCCCCTCAAAGGCTTAGCCAGATGACCTCTTCCCACCAGCGCTTTCCCTCTCGCCGGCTGGTTAACCGTTCCCATTCTGCTACTGTATAGACCAACACATCCACCGCCACCGGCAGGTCGCTGAGATCAAACAAAATCGCCCGCCGCTCAAATGGCAGTTCAGATTCCTCCACTAGGATCACGACATCCAGATCACTCCCCACCCCCCAATCACCGCGAGCAAGCGAGCCAAAGTAGCCCACCCGGCAGAGTGCAGGATTTACCGTCTTTGTTTTCTTCGCCCACGCTTCCAAAGCTGTGACCACCTGCTCGCGTTTAGGCCAGATAAGAACGGACGAATTCAAGGATCTCACGGGCATAGGCTATCGCCTCCGAACTGTGCCGCCGATTATAGTGCTCAAAAGGCGCTCCTTCAGGAAAACCATTAGGATAACGCGGCGGGATATAGAAACCATCCAACACTTGGGCTTTCTCGATCAGGTCTTGAGATAAAGTTACCTCAGGCGGAAGTTCTCTCAGCAACTTTGCGACAACGTGACCCCACGCCTCTTGTCCAAACCGTAAGTGCAAGGCTTTGATTGCCTTTTCGGCCACCTGTTGAGCCGTAAAGCAGGCCCACTCATAAAAACCGTCTTCTTCGGAACGCACTGCTTGCTCTAAATCCCTTTCAGCCTGTTTGAACCAATCCCTTGAGCGATTAGCCATTCTCGTTTGCCTCCCGTTACGTGCCCCAATCCCGCAGGTAAAGGAAGTCATACCCAACCGTTCGGTTGGTCAATTTGGCAATCGGAGGCAGGACTCGCTTAAAGTGGTTGCGGCGCACGCGTTCAACAACCCTTTGGACGAAGGGCGGCGCAAAACCGGCTGCCACACAATCCTGTGGACTATACCGTTGATCTACCAGCAGATAGAGCAACTGGTCAACCTCGGCGTAGGTAAAGCCCAGCTCGCCTTCGTCGGTTTGTCCCTGCCAGAGATCTGCCGTAGGAGCTTTGGTCAAGATAGGCTCCGGCACGCCCATCGCGCCCGCCAGTTGGCGCACCTGGGTTTTATAGAGATCGCCAATCGGGTTCAAGGCGCAAGCCGAATCGCCATAAAGCGTGGTATAGCCAAGTAGAATCTCGGTCTTATTGCCCGTACCAACCACCAGGCCCTTGAAGACCTCAGATTGATCGTATAAGACGATCATCCGTGCCCGCGCCATGATATTGCCTCGGCGTACCTCGCTCATCTGCGGGTCGCGCTCAATCAGCGGATCAACCATTTCGGTAATCGGAATGACGACCGACCGTACCCCCAAAGCATCGATCACCAGGTGGGCATGTTCCAGCGATTCGGGAGAGGAAGATCGATAGGGCATACATACCGCCAGAACATTCTCTGGCCCTAACGCTTCGGCCGCCAGGAAACATGATAATGCCGAGTCCAGCCCACCGGAAAGCCCGATGACGGCATGATGAAAGCCAACTCGCTGAATTTCGGAACGGATAAAGCCACTCAAAATCGTGCGCGCCAAATCGGTATTAATGCTTAAGTCAATCTTTGCCATAGAGTCACCTATCGGTTTGCTTGCGAGGCGCGTTTCAAGATCCGATCTAACTCGCGCTGAACCAGCGCCGTGCGTTCATCTCGTAACAAGGGCAAGCGCGCCCGCGTGCGATGCAATTGATGGAGATCGAGTTCAGCAAAGGTCAATCCTTCATCAATGTAAGGAGCTTTAGCAAGCAAAACCCCATCCGGATCGAAAACCATTGAGCCACCCCAGAAATGTAAGCCATCTTCATAGCCAACGCGGTTGGCATGGGCGACAAAGGCGGTAAAGAGGTTTGCATAAGCCTGAACTAACTGTTCAACCCAGCGCGCCGATTCGAGCCTTGGCGCAGAACTCAAGCCTCGACCAGGAGAAGCAGACATAAACAGGAAGATATCCGCCCCATCTAACCAGAGCAAGTAAGGCGGAGAGGCATGCCAGAAATCCTCGCAAATCAACATCCCCATGCGCCCAAAGCGGGTATCAAATGCCGAGATCGAATCACCCCAGGCGAAGAAGCGCCCCTCGTCGAACAGTCCATACGTCGGCAGATAGAGCTTATGATGAATGTGGATGACCTCGCCCTGCGAGAGATAGGCAGCAGCGATAAAGAAACGATGGCGGCTGTCTTCTTCGACAAACCCGACAGCCAGATCGATGGCTTGACTGGCTTGTAACAATTGCCCAAAGATCGGATCATCGGCTCGTGGAGATAGGGCAACGGTAGAAACCAGATCTTGCAGGACATAGCCGGTTAGAGAAAGCTCCGGAAAGATTACCAGATCTGCCCCCTCACTCCTGGCAGCCTCGATCAAAGCCAGATGTTTTTGCAGATTGCGGGGAACATCTCCGAGGTGGGTATTGATCTGCGCTAAGGCGATTTTGAGCTTCATGGACTTAATCATACCATAGAGCGAGAAGATAGACGGAAGCTGTGCTTCAGCCCTTTTTTGGAGAGTTGAAGCTGTGCTTCAGCTCTTTTTTGGAGTGCTGAAGCCGTGCTTCAGCCCTTTGCGAAAGCATGGCTTTCGCACTCCATAGAGGCGCTTTGCGAAGGCGCAACTTTCGCACTGCATAGAGGCGCTTTGCGAAAGCGTGGCTTTCGCACTCCATAGAGGCGATTTGCAGAAGCGTGGCTTCCGCACTCCATAGTTTCGTAGCACAAATTTTTTGCAATTTGTCCCACTGCAACTCTAGCCTATAAATTAAAATCAGAGCCAGAAAGAGGTTGAAAAATCTTATGCACCTGAAACATCCTCTGCTCGTCGAAATCTTTGGCTGTATCTTGATCTTCGGGTTGCTTTTCATAGGTTTCGGTTATGAAAACACCTGGCAGTTTTGGAACATCCCGGTCATGTCACCGCATTTTGCAGATCTGCGCGCCGTGACCGGTTTATCAATTACGCTTTCCCAGGGAATCGATCCTATGCAATATCATCCAGGCGATCCCTGGCAACGTCCCTTTAACTATCCGCCCATCTGGAAACTTCTTGCCTGGATCGGAGTTACCCCTCAACATACAACCTTTCTTGGCCTTCTCCTGATAGGATTGTTTCTAGCTGGGCTCTATCTGCCCTTTGCCGACCTGTCTTGGGCTCAAAGCGCCTTTTTTATGTTCGGGGTGCTTTCCCCGGCCGTCCTCTTAGGCATTGAGAGGGCAAACATAGACTTATTGATCTATTTCCTGATGGCACTGACAATCTGGATGATGAGCCGCTCAATCTCATGGGCAGCAGTCATAATTCAAACGGCTATTCTCCTCAAGCTTTATCCATTGTTTGTTTTGATCACCTTGGCACGGGCGCAAAAGCGCACTTTTCTGATAATCATCGCCTTATCTCTTGGCGCTTTCATGCTTTACTTTATGACCAGTTTTAGAGAGATTTTGCTTACATTGAACAATACCCCAAAGTCTTATAATCTTTCGTATGGAATCAGCGTGATACCCAAGCGCTTGGCACGCTCTCCATATGCCCCTTATGCCACAATTGGATTAATCCTGACCAGCACGACCGCCGTTGCAATCGTCATTGGGGGATACTTTTTTGGCACCAAGGTCGATCTCTCCAACGACTATCAGAGAGAACGCTATCTCGATGCCTTTCGGGCAGGAAGTGCCATCTACATTGGCACATTTTTTCTAGGAAGCAATTTCGACTATCGGCTGATGTTTTTACTACTCACCATTCCCCAATTGTTTTGGTGGTGGCAAAGTCCCGCGCCGCTCATCCGAGCCATCGCTCAAATCAGCGGAATAGCTCTGTATATGTCCCTTTGGCATCGACTAATTCTGCGCGGGTTGCAGTGGCTTTTACCGGCTGATTTTCCAGGCTCCTATACTCGAGCTTTGGCTTTCTTACCTGATGAGCTTGCCAACTGGATTCTGTTTAGTGGCCTCGTCTTATTACTCGCAGCTTCACTACCGCGATGGCTTTATCCCAATGCAAAGCACATCAATTCGATATCGAGCTCCGTGATGGACAACAAAGACAAATTCTCATAAAGTTCCCCAATACCTTCTCTTCCTCAGGTATAATGAAACTGACGGCAACCATAGCCGTATATCAGGGAGGAGGTCATACCACGAAGGGAACCTGTCAGAACCTTTGTGTGCACTCCTTCCAAACGAACCTTGATAGGACTCATCCGAAAGAGGCTTTAATGGACGTTCTGCTCGATCCCAACCTTGCCTATTTAGTGCTGGTGATTGCCACGATTTTAGCCATTCTAGCCCTGCTTTCTCCAGGCTCCGGAGTGATTGAAGTTGGGGCGGTGATCGCCGGCCTGTTGGCCGCCTATAGCATCTATCGTTTACCTCTAAACGGCTGGGCGCTGGCAATTCTCCTGGTCGGAGGAGCGCTCTTTCTGGGAGCGTTTTTCCGTAAAGATCGACGCTGGTTGCTGGCAGCTTCTATCCTCTGTATTGTGATCGGTTCGGCTTTCCTCTTCCGCACCGAACAGTGGTGGCAACCGGCGGTTAGTCCTATTTTAGCTGCGCTGGTAGCTGTCATCTCAGGCGCATTCTTCTGGGTGGTAGGACGCAAATTGTTTGAAGCCAGCACGGCTACCCCAAGACACGATCTCGACCAACTGATTGGAGCAATCGGGGAAGCCAAAACCCACATCCATCAGCACGGCAGCGTACAGGTCAGCGGCGAACTATGGAGCGCGACCAGTCACCAGCCGATTCCGGCCGGCAGCCTGGTGCGGGTGGTCAAGCGCGACGGGTTTACATTGGAGGTGATCAAAGAAGAACAAACTAGAGAATCTGAACAATAAACGATCATTTTAGAATAAAAAAAGCAAACACGGTGACTTGTTCATCGTTTTCCTTTTGGAAACTTTCGAAAATGTTGTTTTTGCTAATATAGGAGGTTAAGATGTTGTATACTACACCGTTTGTCCAAATTGGAGGCACGGAACTTGTCAGCACCCTGACGTGCCTGGTCGGTATCGTTGTCGTGCTGGTTGTCATCTTTCTTGCCAGCGCCATCCGCATTGTCCCCGAATACCAACGCCTGGTTGTCTTTCGCCTGGGACGTTGCATTGGCTCCAAAGGACCCGGCATCGTCATTCTGATTCCGGTTATCGATCGGGCTGTGCGCGTAGACCTGCGCGAACAGGTGCGGGAGATTCCCCACCAAACTGCCATCACCAAAGATAATGCCCCCATTTCCATTGATTTCCTCTGGTACTTCAAAGTGTTAGACCCAACCGAGAGCGTTCTACAGGTCGGCAACTTTGAGGCTGCTGCGCAGGGTATGGCGACCACCACCTTGCGCGCCGTCATCGGTGGGATTGTGTTGGATGACGTTCTTTCCGAGCGCGAGCACATCAACAACATGCTCCGCACACGTCTGGACGAAGTGACGGAACGTTGGGGTGTCAAGGTGACCAATGTCGAAATTCGCGAGATCATCCCGCCGCGCGAAGTCCAGGAAGCCATGAATCGACAGATGTCTGCAGAGCGAATCCGCCGTGCTGTGGTTACCGAATCGACCGGTACCCGCGAAGCCGCCATCAACGTGGCCGAAGGCGAGAAACAGGCCGCCATCCTGCGCGCCGAGGGCGAGAAACAATCCGCCATCTTGCGTGCCGAAGGAGAACGCCAGGCCCAGTTGCTGCGCGCCGAAGGCTTTTCAGGTGCTCTGGAGAAGATCTTCGAGATAGCTAAGACAGTCGATCAAAAGACGATGACGTTACAATACTTTGAGACTCTGAAGAGCATCGGCAGCAGCCCTTCAACCAAATATATCTTCCCATTGGAATTTACCAGCATGTTGGAAAACTTCACCAAGGGAAAAAGTGAGTAATCCTGTTATAGAGTACTTGCCTGAAAGGCTGCTAGTGTTTCGTGGATCACCAGAGCTGTCCGATAGATGGGCAAAGCGGACAGCTCTGCCTTTCCGCACAGGTTCACCAGGCGATCGATGGAGACGAATCAAAAAACCAGCAAAATAACCTACACCATCCAAAACGCCAACTGGCGCGATTTGAACGCCCTTCGCCAGCTCGAACAAATCTGTTTTCCCAAAGACGGCTGGCCTCTTCTCGACTTGATCGGCGTACTGACCTATCCAAATATTGTGCGTTTGAAAGCTGTAATTGAAAACAAAATGGTCGGTTTTATTGCCGGCGATCGCCGTGAGGAAAGCTTTTTAGGCTGGATCGCCACTATCGGCGTTCTGCCCGAATATCGGCGTCAGGGCATTGCCACTGCTTTAATTCTCGAATGTGAAAAACAATTAAACACGGCGGTCGTCCGCCTAAACGTGCGCCGCTCGAACCTTGAGGCAATTACGCTCTATAAGCAACTTGGCTATATTCAAATCTCCACCTGGCCAGGTTACTACGCTGACGGTGAAGAAGCCTTAATTTTAGAGAAGCAAAATCACCGCTAAGGTGGGTATAATAAATGGCATGCCTAAAAGCGCAATTGGTGTGCAACCAAATTTGATCCAGAATAGCTCCCAACTTGACGAGTGGGTTGACCGCCTGCTCGAGCAACCGCTCATTGGAGTAGATACCGAGTCGAACAGCTTATACGCCTATCAGGAACGAGTCTGTCTGATCCAGTTTTCCACCCCAGAAGACGATCTTCTCATTGACCCTCTATACCTTCCCGATCTCAGGCGATTGGGTGAAATTTTTAACAACCCCAAAATCCGCAAAGTCTTTCATGCAGCCGAATACGACCTCCTGTGTTTGCAACGCGACTTTGGCTTTGAATTCCAGAACCTGTTTGACACCATGATTGCCGCTCGCATCTTAGGGCGTCCGCAAGTGGGTTTGGGAAGTCTGTTAGAAACACAATTTGGAATCCACCTGGATAAGCGCTTTCAACGGGCAAACTGGGGACAACGGCCGTTGCCCCCTGATTTGCTCCTTTACGCCCAGGAAGACACCCGCTATTTAATTCCGCTCTGCCAGCGGTTAGAACAAGAGCTAGTGCAAAAAGGTCTTGATGCCCTTGCAAAGGAAGATTTCCAACGGCTGCTGGTCATTAACGGTAAAGTCAAAGAAAAAAATGGACACAACGACTGCTGGCATATCCAGGGCGTTTATGACCTCCCGCAGGAAAAAATTCCCATCTTGCAAGAGCTTTGTGAAGTGCGGGATCAAATTGCCAGGCGTCTGGATCGGCCCTTGTTCAAAGTTTTCTCCGATCAAAAGCTGATCGAAATCGCTTTAGAATCCCCCACCGATATCGCTCAATTAAAACGCCTCGGCTGTCTATCAAAGAATCAACTCGAACGCCATGGCGCAGCTCTGGTAGCAGCCGTCCAACGGGGATTACGGCGTCCTCCCCTGTACCCGCCGCGCAATTGCCGCCCAAGCGATGCCTATTTAGTCCGTCTGGAGGCTTTGCGGCAGTGGCGGAAAACTACCGCCCAGCAACTGGGCGTTCCATCGGATGTTGTTTTACCCCGCGACATCATGCTCCGACTAACCGAAACTCCACCCACAACCCTGGCTGAATTGCGCCGAGCCATGTGGGATGTCCCCTATCGATTTGAACATTTCGGTACACAAATCTTGAGCCTCCTCCAATCCACCCTATAAACTGTAATGCGAATAACGTTTTTTGGCGCAGCGCAAACCGTGACCGGCTCCCAACACCTGTTAGAAATCAACGGCACGAAGTTAGTGTTGGATTGCGGATTGTTTCAGGGAAGACGAGCTGAGTCGTATGAACGCAATCGGCGATTGCCCTTTGCGGCTCACTAGGTGCAGGCATTGATCCTCTCCCATGCCCATATTGACCACAGCGGTAATCTTCCCAATCTGGTAAAAAACGGCTTCAAGGGGCGTATCTATGCTACCCCAGCAACCGCTCATCTGACCCGGATCATGCTGCTGGACTCGGCTCACATCCAGGAAGATGACGCCGAATACCTCAACCGCAAACGACGAAAAAAAGGCGAGCCGCCCGTAGAGCCAATCTATTCCACTGTTGACGCTGCCAGAGTTGCCCCCTATTTTACCGAGATCCCTTACGATCAACCGTTTGAGCCAATTCCAGGGGTAACGGCGCGGCTGATCGATGCCGGGCATATCCTCGGCTCAGCAGCCATTTGCCTGGATATTGAAGAGAAAAAGAAACGCGTTCGTCTCTGGTTCTCGGGTGACATCGGTCGACCAGATCTCCCCATCATCCGTGACCCGGTCTTACCCGAACACGCTGATTATTTAATTATGGAGTGCACCTATGGCGATAAAAGCCACGCCGACCCGCAACAGGCGTACCACGAATTACGGGAGACGGTTCAACGAACAATCAAACGTGGCGGAAAAGTGATCATTCCCGCCTTCGCCGTTGGACGGACTCAAGAGATCGTCTATTCTCTGCATCGCATGATCCATCAGGGAGAACTAACACCCTTACCGGTTTATGTCGATAGCCCTCTGGCAGTCAATGTCTCGGAAATCTTTCGCCAACACCCTGAATGCTTCGATGAGGAAACCCGCCAACTCATCCTCAACGACCGCCAACACGATTTGTTTGGTTTCCATCGTTTGACCTATATCCGCAGCGTAGAAGAATCCAAGGCATTAAATGAGCGCCACGAGCCCATGGTGATCATTTCCGCCTCGGGCATGGCAGAGACCGGCCGCATTTTGCATCACCTGAAAAACAATATTGAAGACCCTCGCAACACCATCCTAATCGTATCCTGGCAAGCTCCAAATACCCTGGGGCGACGCCTGGCAGAGCAGGAAACCAGGGTGCGCATTTTTGGCGAAGAATATACCCGCCGGGCAGAGGTGGTCACGATCGGAGGCTATTCCGCTCATGCCGGGCAACCCCACCTGCTTCAATACGCTAAAGCAACCGCCAATCGCGCAAAACGAGTTTTCCTCGTTCACGGCGAGCCTCGCGGAGCTTTGTCCTTGATAGAAAAGCTCAAAGAAAACGGCATTCATCAAGTCGAGTATCCTGCTCTCCAACAGACCATTGTCCTTTAAACCTTAAAACCAATTTTTAAGTTGACAAACCGTTTAGATTATGCTATGATTTTTATAAAAACGGTTGCGCAATCGATTTCTAAACCCTGAATACTCCGATTTTGTTTTCTCAAACAAACCGGGAAAGAAAGAGCAGCTCGATGAACCGAGTTACGATCAAGGATGTTGCCAACCGAGCCGGAGTATCAAAATCGACCGTCTCACATGTCCTGAACAAAACCCGAGCGGTTGAAGAAGCTACGCGGCAGAAAGTTCTGAGTGCGGTCGAAGAATTGGGTTACCGGCCAAGCCAGGTGGCGCGAAGCTTGATCTCCAAGCGCACCAAGACAGCCGGGTTATTGATCTCCGATGTCAGTAATCCCTTTTACCCGGATGTAATCCTGGGAGTTGAAGAGATTGCCTTTGCTAATGACTATTCAATTTTCTTATGTAATACAAACTATGACTTAGAACGAGGGCTGAAACTGGTGCAATCGCTGGTGGATAAGTCAGTGGATGGGATTTTGTTCATGTCCAGCAGTATGAGTTTGCAGATGGTTCAAGAAGCGGTAGAAAACCGCATTCACGCCGTCGTCCTGGACTGGGAAGAGAACAACCTGGAGGAACTGGCATCCACCATCACCATCAACTTCGAAAGTGGAATTCAACAGGCGGTTCGTCACCTGATCGAACTCGGACATCAACGGATAGCCCACATCAGCGGTCCATTGAACTTATGGACTGCGCAGGTTCGTAAAAACGCTTTTCTCAAGGCGTTAGAGCAAAACGGTGTTTGCGCCAGCCAGGCCATTATCATCGAAGGAGATCTACGCATTGAGGGCGGGCGAAAGGCTTTTGAACAGCTTTATCAACTCAATCCTCGCCCCAGCGCAGTTTTAGCAGCCAATGACCTGATGGCTTTGGGCGTTCTCTGGGCAGCCCGCAACGCTGGCTTAGACTTACCGAGGGATTTAGCAGTGGTTGGCCTGGATGACATCGATCTGGCCAGCAAAGTCTCCCCGTCGCTCTCGACCGTCGCCCTGCCCAGGCGAGAAATCGGTAAAATGGCGATGCGATTGTTATTGGAGATGATTGGCGAGGGGAAAGAAGCCACTAAATCCCGCCTGACGGTCGATACAACCTTCGTGCTGCGTCAATCAACGCAACGCGTTGGTTGAGGTCGTGTTCACACAGAAAGGAGGTGAAGTTGAGGCAAAGGACTATCCAGACATCTCTACCCAATCCTTTAATCCACCTTTTTATTCTCTAATTGGAGGAGAACCCATGAAAAAGCTTTCTATTCTCATACTGGTCGTCATGCTTGTGGGCGCCTTATTAACCGCCTGCCAGCCGGCACCGGCTACTCCGGAGAAGATCGTCGAGACCGTCATCGTAGAAAAACCGGGTGAGACGATCATCCAAGTTGTCACCCCAACTCCGCAGCCAAAGCCGAAAAGGCTGGAAATCTTTCACTGGTGGACGGCGCCCGGGGAGCGTGAGGCTGCCGACGCGATGTTTGCAGCCTTGAAAGCCAAACATCCCGACATTGAGATTGTCGAAAATCCAGTACCGGGTGGTGGCGGCGTCAGCCATCGGGTGGTGCTGCAGTCGCGAATTATCGCCGGCATACCACCAGACACGTTCCAGACTCTGGGTGGAGCCGAGCTGAAGAATTATGTCGATAGCGGCGCTCTGCAACCCCTGGACGATCTCTGGAAGGAGCTGGATTACGCCAAGGTCATCCCAGGCCCGCTTGCCAAAGCGGTGACCGTGGATGGGCATCCTTATGTCGTGCCTTTGAACATGCACATCCAGAACATCCTCTACTACAACTTGAAGCTGTTCGAGGAGCTTGGAATCAGCGCCCCCACCAAATTTGATGAGCTACTGGCAGCCTGTGAAGCGATCAAAGCTGCCAAGCCAGACATGGTCTGCCTTGGACTCGGCTCGAAAGAGAAATGGGGCGACGCCTTTGTCTTCGACAGCATCTTGCTTGAAGAGGGCGGGCCTGAGTACTACGTCAAACTGTTCAAGGGCGAGATCGATGTTGCCAATGATCCTGTCTTCCGCGCGTCATTGGAGAAATTCCAGAAGTTGATCCCCTTCATCAACACCGATCACGCTGGTTTAACCTGGGATCAATCGGTAGCCCTGGTCGGTTCCGGGAAAGCCGCCATGGTGATTATGGGTACGTGGGCAATCGGCGCCTTTGTGAAAGGCTCCAACTGGCAGCCGGGCGTTGATTTCGGCGCGGTTACCTTCCCGCAAGTGCCTGAGCGCATCCTGCTCTTCCATCCAGACTGCTATGGTCTGGCTACCAACGCCCCCAATCCGGAAGAAACGCTCGCCTGGCTGCGGGTTGTCGCTTCACCTGAGCTGCAAATCCCAACCGACGTCACCCAGGGCGGACTCTTCGCCCGCACCGATATTGCCCCCACCGAGTTCCCGGATCCCATCCGCCAGGAACTGCAGACTTACGTCAGCCAAAATCCGGGCAAGCTAATCCTTGATCAGCACGGCAGCATCCTGCCGGCCACCGCTCAACCCATCTATTGGGACATCATCTCGGCTTTCCTTGCCCAACCCGATATCGAGAAAGCCATCACCGAAACCGCCAATATGATGACCACTTACGGCGTCAAGGAAGCTTCAGCCTGGTATCAATGGCCGTAATGCCGAAGGTCCAAACCTGATCGTTCAAGGAGTATCGGTAGGGATGCGTCCTTGCATCCCTACCGATTTCAACGTACAATAAATTTACAATTTGGTTTCGAAATCCATTCGCTTCGAAGGTAAGGAAGAGAAACTTGGCGCTCCAGAAGACCAAAAAGTACAAGAGAAAACAATATACCTTTCTTGATCTGATGGTTTTCCTCTTTCCGATGTTAATCTTTCTGATCATCCTTTATGGAACGCTCTTTTGGACGATTTATGTTTCCTTCTCGGATTGGAAAACTATCACCCCCAATTATCAGATCGTTGGCTTCAAATGGTATCAATTCATCATTGCCCAACCCCGCTTTTGGGTAGATGTGCAAAATAACCTGAAGTGGTTAATTTTAGGCGTTTTTCCAACCGTTATCCTTGCCATCTTTCTTGCCTATCTGTTGGAACTTTCGCCCTTCCCCGTTGTTGAATCCTATGTCCGCACCCTGATTCTCTATCCGGTGGCCATGTCTTTCATCGTCACCGGCACAATTTGGTCCTGGATGTATGAACCCAACCGCGGGGTATTTAACACCATCTTACGCGAAATTGGCATTAACAGTCAACTGCGCTTCACCACCGACCCGCAAACAGCGACCTACTGGTTGATTTTGATCTTTATCTGGCAGTATCTGGGCTTTGCGGTTATTATTACCCAATCTTCCTTTCGTACTTCCGAGCTGCAAGAGATGATCGAAGCCGCCACGGTGGACGGAGCAGGCAAACTGCGCATCTTATTCTCGATCGTCCTGCCAAACATTCGCTCTGGATTAATGGTTCTGGTCTCCCTGTTACTCATCTCGACTTTGAAAGTCTTCGATATCGTCTATATTGTCACCTTCGGCGGCCCGGGCATCCAAACCGATGTCCTGGCTCTGAACATGTGGATCACCACCTTCCAGCAGCGTTTGTTCTCGGCCGGCGCCGGCTTAGGAGTAATTATCTTTCTCATGGCATTTATTCTCATCATTCCCTACACCGTTTACGCCCTCAGGAAGTGGTTCGAATGAAAAGCAAAAATCGCACGCTTCAGGTTATTGTATTTCTAACGTTAATCGTTCTTTCTCTGGCTTATTTGCTGCCAATTTATGTCATGGTCACCACTTCCCTCAAGACCATCGAAGAAATCAACCGTGGCAACTACCTCTCGCTGAGCGGCAACCCTCAATTCAGCAACTATCGCGAAGTTCTCTACGGTAGCGCCCAATTTCGCAGCCATATGTTGCCCCGTTTGATTAACTCGTGTATTATCTCCTTCTCCGTGACGTTTCTATCCGCCCTCATCGGCGGATTGGGGGGGTATTACCTCAGCCGCACACGCACCACCTTTACGCGGGTCTTATTTGTTTTGGTTGGGATTGCTTTATATCTGCCTTATCAGGCGGTGATCATTCCTCTGGTCATTTTCATGGCAAAAACCAAGCTGGCGCTCACCTATTGGGGCTTGATCGGCGCTTATCTCATTCTCAATGTGCCATTAGCCTCGGTATTAATGGGAACCTTCTTCCTCTCCATACCCCGTGAACTGGAAGAAGCGGCCGAAGTGGACGGCGCTTCAAAAATTCAAACCTTTTTCCGCGTGATCATGCCCATTTCCCTGCCAGCGTATGCCTCGGTAGCCATTATTGTCTTCACGCAGGTATGGAACGAATTTTTCCTTGCCTTATCATTATCCTCACCCAAAACCCAAACCGTGCAAGTCGTGATGGCCGAGGCAAAAGGCACCACGATTGTCTTGTACAACCTGCAAATGGCTGCCGCGCTGATTGCGGTTGCCATTCCGTTGATCTTCTTCCTGTTGCTTGGGCGCTATTTCATCCGCGGCATCCTGGCTGGGGCGTTGAAGGGCTAATAGGGCTGCTGTTTGGCGCTCAATGCCCGCGCTTCAGCGAAGTGACCTGGGCTGCGATCATTCGTGGGGAGATGCCTGGCATCAATTCAAGTAACAAAAAGGGCTGGATGTCTCCAGCCCTTCCCTTACTCCGTGTCACCGAATAAATCATCGATGTTGATTTGAAGTAGTCACCGAGAGAGTGAATCCAAACTCGAATGGACCGATGGTTCTTCCGACGGGCATTGGTGTGAGCACCACTTCTGTCGCTGTGTTTGCCCCTATCGTTGGAACAGTCTGTGCGGAAGGCACCCCAAGCTCTTGGGCATATACCCTAAACCGGACATCGAGCACCGGGGATGTTGATTGGTTGTCGAAAATTGCAACATAAGTGCCTTCACCTACGGGTAATGAAACTTGTAGACTATCAGATTGGCCGGTTACACCATACGTACCTTGCCATGGCAACCGAATACCTGCCTTGTCTGTCAATACCTCATGGTAAGGATCAAAGCGTTTGCCATCGGAATTGTTAATCTTGTATCCAACCAACACCCAGTCCGTATCAGCATAAGCCCATTCTAAAGTAACAGTAACATCCTCGATCGTTTGACTTAGATTAAGTGACTGACTCAAGCTCAAGTCAATGCTCTTTATTCGCTCATCTTTTGCAAACAAGCGACTGAACCAGGGTCCAGATGCATAGGCTGTTACACTAAAGAGGAATAGAACAACCAAAGCAAAGACCAGCCAACCTAAACGAGAGGCAGGTATCCGGCGTGCCTGTTTTGACCAATGCGGCTGATGAATTAGAGATTCCCGCAGCATGGGCCACACGTCTGAGTTTATTGGCACAGCTTCCATGGCAATCTCATGTAGGATTTGTTGCAACTCTTGATCCTTCATGGTTCAATCTCCTTCTCAGATTTAAATTGTTTGAATTTGATATTAGGCCTGAGTTGACCAAGCCAGACACACAATTGTTTATGGGCGGTGTGAAGTCGCCATTTGATTGTGCCAAGCGGCACACCCGCACGGGCAGCAATGTCTTTCTCCCTCAGGCCTAGGTAATAGCGTTCAACAATTGTCGTCCGTTGTGCTGGAGGCAGTTTACCCAACGCTTTCCAAATCATCTGCTGTAAGTCATGTTGCTCTACCATGGCTTCGGGAGATTTTAAGTCAGCTAAGATCTTATCCAGAGCTGTCTCCTCATTAGCACTCACGATATCGAACGCGATCTCTCGTTCTCTCCGAACAGCAGCCTGCTTGGCAATATTGACGACTATCTTGAAAAACCACGGGCCAAATGGACGTTTCACATCAAATTGATGGATTCGTTGATATGCTCTTAAAAAAGCATCCTGAACGACATCTTCAGCCAAATCATAATCTCGGACAATCAGATAAGCCGTACGAAGCGCCTTAATCTGATAAGTTCTCACCAGATACTCTAGACCATGAATATCGCCTTGTTTCAAACGCGCAATTGCATCCATTTCATCCATAAAATCTCCTTTGCGATCCGAACTACCGAAATTCTGCCTCCTTCTACCTATAATACATTTTTCCAAACAGAAAAGTTGGTTTTAGGATAGGCAAACCTAAGAAATTTTTACTCCGAGAGTTGTGGCAGGTATTCAAATCTCTTTTTATGGTGGGGCAGACCGTCCACAAAGTTTTCACCAATGTACGAATAGCGCTGTCATTCGTTTATTCGTGTTCAATTCGTGGACGGTTTTCTCAGCAAATTATCAACACGACTTGTGATAGTAGGTTGTTACGACCAATCTAAAGTCAAACACAAAAGCGTCCAAGTCCTTTCAACAGGTTGAGTGTCGGGTCTGGGAAAATACGAGTAAAATTGGGAGTAGTCTGTAGTCACCTGCAGGTTTTGAACCTGCGGCAATGAGAGAAGGTTGAAGATACCATTTGGAGTGCCACCTTCCCAAATGGTAGTTGGGAGCGCAGCCCCTTTGCGAGCTTATAGGATACGAGGAGTAGGCAAATGGAAGCAATTAGACGTGAGGCAGTAATTGTCAAGGACGGACAGATCCATCTCAGCGGTTTACCTTACCAGCGCGGCGATAAAGTTGAAATTATTGTCCTGCCTTGGGCTGAAAAGACCAGAACGCCGCTGCGCCTAACCGTACGTCAGTTGCGCGAGTCTGGATTGATCGGCCTGTGGAAGGATCGGACAGACATTGAAGATAGCAGCACCTATGCACGGCGCTTACGCGAGCAGGCTCAAAAACGTGGAGAGGCACAATGATCTTGCTGGATAGCGATGTGATGATTGACCTCCTGCGTCAGTTTCCTCCTGCGGTAGCGTGGTTCGACACCCTGGATGAAGGGGAGGAAATTGCCCTGCCAGGATACGTGGTGATGGAACTGATCCAAGGATGTCGCAATAAAGAGGAACAGGAGCGTTTCCAGCGTGCTTTATTGCCCTACGGGGTGGTATGGCTCTTGCCTGCAGACTGTGACAATGCGCTGGAAATATTTCTGGCATATCATCTGAGCCACGGAGCAGGCTTGCTGGATGTATTCATTGCCCAGACAGCACTTGTGCTGGGAGTGCCTCTGTACACGTTTAACCAGAAACACTATCAGTTTCTGAGTGAATTGCAGACCATTCAGCCTTATGCAAAGCCCTAAAGGAAAATGCAAAGAATAAGTGTTCACCTACACCCCAAATTGCCCAATTTTTCCATAGGTGAGCAAGAAAAAGGTCTCACAAGCGCACGACTTCATCTTACAAACCCGATTTTTTAGTATAATTACGTCCGCCGAAAACACAAACCGCAGCGGACGCGGATAGGGCAGAGCTTATAATTTTCTCTGTGACCTCCGTGAGCTCGATTGTAAACCATGCTTTTCGCCGGGGAGTACAATTTCTCCCATCGCTGGAGAGGTGCCGGAGTGGTTGAACGGGGCGGTCTCGAAAACCGTTGTGGGTCTTGTATCCACCGTGGGTTCGAATCCCACCCTCTCCGCTATCGCCTGGTCCGGCAACACGCAGATTAGAATCTGATCAACCGTCAATCGAATCCGCTCACTTCATGCTATAATCCGCGCTAGCATGAACTTCTTAGTCACTGGGGCAGCAGGTTTTCTTGGATGCGCATTAGCCAATCAACTGGCCCGCGAAGGACATGAGGTGCGTGGGCTTGACGATCTTTCCACCGGCGATCCGGCCACCCTTTCACCGGATGTCCATTTTACGCGGGGGGATGTTAACGACCGCCCAAAATTATGGACACTCTTGCAGGATGTCGATTGCGTCTATCACCTGGCAGCGCGGGTCTCGGTCCAGGAATCGGTGCTTTATCCACGTGAGTACAACGCGGTCAACGTGGGCGGCACGGTCAGCCTGATGGAGGCTATGCGCGATGTGGGCGTTCGCCGAGTGGTACTGATCTCATCAGGAGCTGTTTACGGAGAACAGCAAACACAACCCCTCCACGAAGAGATCAAGCCCAAACCACGCTCTCCTTATGCGGTCTCCAAACTGGCAGCGGAATACTATGTGCGCACAATTGGTGATCTCTGGGGAATTGAAACCGTCTGTTTGCGCGTGTTCAATGCCTATGGACCAGGCCAACATCTACCAGCCTCTCATCCACCGGTCATACCCTATTTTCTACGCCAGGCCGTGCGCAATGGGACGATTGTCATCCATGGAGAAGGGGATCAAACCCGCGATTATATCTATCTCGACGATGTTGTCCGTGCTATGATCGCCGCCTCCACAGCTCCCAATGTCAACCATCAAATCATCAACATCGGCAGTGGGCGAGAGACCAGCGTCCGGGAGCTTGCCCGTCTGGTACTCAAAATCACCAACTCGGATGCGGAAATTCTCTATAATCCACGCAACGATCCGGGGGTTTCGCGCATGTGCGCCGACATCAGCCTGGCAAAAGAAAAACTAACCTTTCAACCGCGCGTGTCCCTTGAAGAAGGTTTGCGCCTGACCCTGGAGAAAGATCCCCTTTTCCGCAAAGAACTCGTCCGCGTACGCAGTTAATTTCCCTTAGATGAGCCACTTCCGTCCTCTCCCCAGAGCGTTCTTTGATCGCCCGACGCTAGTGGTTGCTGAGCAACTGTTGGGAATGCGCTTGGTGCGGATCGAAAATCAACGGCGATTGAGCGGTTTCATCATTGAAACCGAAGCCTATATCGGAGAGGAAGATCAAGGATGCCACGCCCGGGCTGGTTTGACCCCCAGAACGAAAGTCATGTATGGTCCGCCAGGTCATGCCTATGTTTATTTCACTTATGGTATGCACTGGCTGCTTAATTTCGTTACCGAGCGGGAAGGATTCCCGGCTGCGGTGCTGATCCGTGCTGTCCAACTAGATGAAGGAGAGGATATTGTGGCTCAACGGCGCAACGGTCAGCCACGCCCCTTCTGGACAAATGGGCCTGCAAAACTCTGTCAAGCTTTCAATATCGACGGCACATGGAATGGATACGATCTTTGCCAACCCCACCCGCTCCTCTATGTCGAGAGCCTTCCCGATGGCAGCCCATTTCTTTCTCTCAGCGTGACTACCACCCCGCGTGTGGGGTTATATACTGTACAGGAACCCTGGCGCAGCATCCCGTGGCGGTTTGTCGGTTTGCCTGCTTCCGCGCTTCTCAAGGATAAAAGGGAGGTTCCTGATACCTGATCAATCTGGAGGAAGGAATGGGTTTACTGGACGGAAAAGTGGCTTTGATTTTCGGCGTTGCCAATGATCGTTCCATTGCCTGGGGGATCGCCCAAGCCTTTGCGCGGGAAGGAGCGCAACTTGGCATCAGCTATGCAGGTGAAGCCTTAGAACGGCGGGTTCGCCCCTTAGCAGCTCAAATTGGATGCGATTTCATCGAACCTTGTGATGTCGCCTCGGATGAACAGATTCAAACCATCGCTCAAAAAGCAGCCCAACGCTTTGGCAAGGTAGATATTCTCATACATGCCATTGCCTTTGCCAATCGCGAGGAATTAAGCGGACCTTACTACAATACCTCGCGAGCCGGTTTTCACCTGGCGATGGACATCAGCGTGTATTCGTTCACTGCTCTTGCTCGAGCCTTTCAGCCCTATATCCCCCCAGGCGGGGCATTGCTCACCCTGACGTATTACGGCGCAGAGAAAGTTGCTCCGCATTACAATGTGATGGGCGTCGCCAAAGCAGCTCTGGAAGCCTCGGTACGGTATTTAGCATATGATTTCGGGCGACAACAAGTGCGCGTTAATGCCATTTCCGCCGGACCAATCCGCACGCTTGCTGCTGCCGGCGTGTCCGGTTTTAAAGACATGTATAAACGCTACGCCGAAATTGCTCCCCTTCATTCAAATGTCACCATCGAAGATGTGGGTAACGCAGCCGTTTTTCTATGTTCTGATTTAGCTTCCAAAACAACCGGCGAAGTACTTTTTGTCGATTCAGGGTACAATATTCTCGGAATTCCGGAAACGATTGAATAACCAGCATGTTTCGCAAGCGAGAAGAACCCTCCCTGGCTGCCCTACAACCCCAAGCGCCAATTGAACGCATTAACTCAGTCTTAGGTGCGGGGATTAACTGGAAGGGCTCCCTAAGCGGCAGCGGTGGATTGCGCATCGAAGGCGCTTTCGATGGAGATATTGCCCTGCGGGGTACGGTTGTAATTGGTGAAGGCGGCCGGGTTACCTGTGAACAAATCCGGGCAAACACGGTAATTGTCGCTGGAATGGTTAAGGGGAATATTACTGCCGAAAAGGTGGAAATCCGCAGCACCGGCCGGGTATGGGGCGATGTTGTCACAGCAGCCTTTGCTACCGAAGAAGGAGCTTTCTTGCGTGGACAGATTCGGATGGAAGAGAGCATTGACTTGGGGTTAGACTCTATTCCAGACCACACGCGGGTCGCGGCAGAGAACCTTCCTCAATCTGCTCCAAACAAGAGTGAATAGATAAAGCCAGGCATTGCCCATCCAGATGGGAGAAAAGAGGCCAAAATGACAAAAATCCTGATCGTCGATGATGAACCCCTGATTGTCGAATCGCTCATCTATTCCCTGGAGCGAGAAGGTTTTCAGGTCAAAGGCATTGGGGATGGCTCACTCGTTCTCGATACGGTTCGGGAATATCAGCCCGACCTGATTGTGCTGGATATCCTTTTGCCCGGCTTGAATGGGATCGAAGTCTGCAAACGCCTGCGCGCAGAAAGTACAATCCCAATCATTATGCTCACCGCGCGCGGCGACGAGTTGGATCGGGTATTGGGTTTAGAAGTTGGTGCAGATGATTATCTTCCCAAACCCTTTTCCTTTCGGGAACTATTAGCCCGTATCCGCGCCATACTTCGCCGGGTGGAAATGGATCGCTATTATCCACCGCTCACCGATATCACCATTGGCGACCTTCACCTGGACCTGACTGCCCATCGATTATCCAAAAAAGGAGCAGAAATCTTGCTTTCGGCGCGGGAGTATGATTTATTATCCTTCCTGATGAGAAACGCCGGACAGGCAATGAGCCGTGAAACGATTCTGGCACAGGTGTGGGGTGAAGAGTGGATTGGGGATGAACGCACCCTGGATGTCCATGTCCGCTGGCTGCGCCTAAAGATAGAAGACGATCCCGCCTCTCCTCAATATATCCAAACCGTCCGTGGTTATGGTTATCGCTTTATTGGAGCTGAGGAATTTGGATGATTTGTCTTTTGCCTCGTTCCCTGAGAAAACGATGGCTTTACCTGCTGGCATGGTTGGGGCTCTTAAACATTACCATTGCGCTCGGTTTGGAACGCTTCTGGTCTCGGCAGCTCGTACCTGAACCCTTCTCCGACTGGCGTTTTTGGCTTGCTCTGATTGGTCTGGTTGTTCTGATCAATGCCGTTGCCTTTCTCATCTCACAAAGCTGGTTACAACAGCTCACTCGCCTCCCCATCCAAACAGCAGAAAGTTGTGACGACCAACATCCACCCCAAGACTCTGCGCTGGAAGAAGCCGACGCTATTCGAGAGGCTTTTCTCGCCCAACAAAAGCAAAATGAAGCGGAAATGATCGAACTGCGCAACTTTGTCGCTAACGCCAGCCACGAACTGCGCACTCCATTAACAACCCTCAAATTACGAGTCGAAGCCCTGCGCGATGGTGCAATGGAAGAACCAGCTCTGGCGGATAAATTTCTCCGCGAAATGGAAAGCGAAATTGACCATCTTAGCCAGGTTGTAGCAGATATGCTAGACCTCTCGCGCATCGAAGCGACCAAAGGCGGCGTTCCCTTTACAGAAATCGATTTGAAGCGAGTGATCTCCGAAGTGTGCGCTGCTTTTCGTGTCCGGGCAGAGAAATCGAACATTCACATTAAATTGGAAGCGGGAGAGGATTTGCCCTTGATCCAGGGAGTTGAAGAACAAATCCGTCGCTTAGCTTATAACCTGGTTGACAACGCCATCAAATATACTCCCAACGGCGGCTGGATTCAGGTACGCTTATTCCACCAGACTGCCAGCGAGACAGTGATTCTGGAAGTGGAAGATAATGGCTTTGGCATTCCACCCAATTATTTGCCTCATATCTTCGAACGCTTCTATCGCGCCGAAGCAACCCGTCCACGCTATGGGACAACGCGCGGCAGTGGATTGGGTTTAGCCATTGTAAAAGCAATTGTCGACGCACACGGCGGCAAAATCACTGCCCAAAGCGAGGTAGGGAAAGGCAGTCTGTTTCGAGTCGAATTCCCGATTTGTTCTTAAGTTGAGACCACTTCAATAGCCGTCATCTCAGGCTTCTTATGTTCCTCGCCAGTTCGGAGCTCGCTTTTCCAGGAAAGCGCGCATCCCCTCTTTCTGGTCTTCACTGGCAAAGAGAAAATAAAAACTGCGCCGTTCATGCAGCAAGCCATTGCTCAAGAAAGACTCGGCAGCAAAATTGATTGCCTCTTTGGCAAGACGTACTGCAAGCGGGGCGCGGGCGGCAATCTCCCCTGCCAGTTTTAGAGCAGTGGGAAGAAGTTCTTCGCAGGGTACGACGTGATTCACTAAACCATGCTGATAAGCCTCTTCAGCCGTCAGGGTGCGATTATTGAGGATCATCTCCATTGCCAACGCTTTACCTACCGCACGGGTCAACCGCTGAGTTCCCCCAGCACCAGGGATGACACCGATGGTGATTTCCGGCTGTCCAAAGCGGGCAGTTTCAGAGGCGATGATCATGTCACAAGACATGGCTAATTCACATCCTCCACCCAGGCACCAACCACTCACCGCAGCAATCACCGGTTTTGAGATGTGACGAATGCGGTCAAATTGCCCAACCATATCGCGCTGGAACATCTCAATCGCAGAAGCCTCTGCCATCTCTTTGATATCTGCTCCGGCAGCAAATGCTCGTTCGTTGCCTGTAATGACCATCGCCCCCACTTCGAGATCGGCATCGAAGGCTTCTAACGCCTCCATCAGCTCACGCAATAAGGTGGTATTCAGAGCATTTAAGGCTTGCGGACGATTTAACTTCACCAGCCCAACTTTTTCGTGTTTTTCGCACACAACGGTTTGATAGTCGCTCATTGTTTCCTCCTTTAGGTTAAAGAAAGGATGGGGTTCTTCCTCCAGTGGCTTATTCGTATTGTACCCGCAGTGATGGTTTCGTGAACACACTTAACCCGCCAGAGTTCAGCCAATACCGCCCAAATTCGCTCGTTTTTTGGTAAAAATTTGTGATAAACTCTCGCCCGATATGATACCCATTTACGACCTTGAAACAGCCAGACATACCATTTTGCAGCGCACTCCGCTGGCGTTACAAGAAGTCCCTCTCCAAATGCTCGATCGCCTCGAAGCGCTGTTCGGGGAACGGTTGACTCCCGCTCAAGCTGTGGCGCGCATTCTCGAAGATGTGCGTGACCATAAAGACGAAGCTCTGAAGCGCTGGACGGAAAAATTAGATGGCGTTTCCCTGTCAGAAATTCGAGTTTCCGCCAAAGTCATCCAGCAAGCTGTGCAAGCTATCCCCGCCAAAACGCTTGAAGCGTTGAAAGAAGCTGCCCAGCGGGTGGAGGCATTCCATCGGCGGCAACCGATTCACTCGTGGTTGATTCAGGGAAGCGAAGGAACCCTAGGCCAACTGGTGCGCCCCATCGAGCGAGCAGGGGTATATGTCCCTGGCGGAAGTGCTCCCTTGCCCTCAACGGTTTTAATGACCGTTATCCCGGCACGGGTCGCCGGTGTAGCCCAAATTGCCATGGTTACGCCGCCCTCTCGCGCCAATGGCGGAGTTCATCCCATCACCCTGGCAGCCGCAGCTATCGCAGGGGTCGACGAGGTTTATACCGTTGGCGGCGCCCAGGCGATCGCCGCTCTGGCTTACGGCACCGAAAGCATCCCACCCGTAGATAAAATTGTCGGGCCAGGCAATCTTTTTGTCACCCTTGCCAAACAACAGGTCTATGGCATGGTTGGCATTGACGGATTAGCAGGGCCAACTGAGACAATGATCATCGCTGATGAGTCGGCTAACCCCGAATGGGTGGCTGCCGACCTGCTCGCCCAAGCAGAGCATGACCCCCTCGCCGCAGCTATCGTGCTGACCCCTTCACCCAAAGTAGCGGAAGCCGTGCAGCATCAAGTAGCAAATCAACTGGAAGGCGATGATCGCTTTGCGGCTTTGTCCAGAGATCGGATTCTGGAGGTTTCCCTGAAACACAGAAGCGGCCTCGTCCTGGTTCGTGACTTAAACCAGGCCTTCGAGATTGCCAACCAGTTTGCCCCTGAGCATCTGGCGCTGGCTGTCGCAAACCCCTGGCAGTGGGTTGAGAAAATCCGCTCGGCCGGCGCGGTCTTTGTCGGAGAACATTCCTACGAGGTACTTGGTGATTACATTGCCGGTCCCAGTCATGTTCTGCCAACCGGTGGAACCGCTCGTTTTAACTCATGCCTGAGTTGCCTGGACTTCGTGCGCATCATCGGTTTGGTCGCCTTAGACCCTGAGACCAGCCGCAAACTTTCTCCCTTAGCAGCCGAGATTGCCTATCAAGAAGGGCTGGACGCTCATGCTCAAGCTGCTTTACGCCGTCTGACCGAATTTTCCAGTTCGCCCGCTTCTTAAGGTTGCCGCGCACGTAAGTCTGCAGCAGTTTTATCCAAGAGCTCCAACAACGAAGGCATTTGCTCCAGGGTGAAATACCAGGCGACTAACTGACGGCTGGAATCTCCAACTGCCCAACGCACCTTATCCCAGGATGCCCATAAGGGTTCATTGACGCCTAAGGGCAGATATTCAATTGCTGCCCGGTAGCCTGGCGGCACGTTCATCTCGTTCTGCAAAGCTTCCCCGACATCGCGGCGCAAAGGCAAAGCAAGGGTTTCTACTGCCAAACGTTGCTGGTTTTCTTTCTCCAACAGCCAACGGACAAACAACCAGGTTGCCAGCTCCTCCCGCTTGGAAGAGCGAAGCAGAAGATAATCCGTACCATAGAGAACTGTTGAACCCTCTCCATTGGCGGTTGGAAACGGCAAGACTGTCCAACGATCCTGGTTCCGGGCGTTTTCCATTGCCTGCTCAACAAGCTGGAGTTGGGCGCTGCTGCCCGGTACAAAGAGCGCCTTTCTTTGGACAAAGGCATCGATTGGATCAAGGTCTGAAACGTTCAGTGTACATGCTTGTTCAAAGAGCTTGCGTAAAAAAACCATCGCACTTTGAACTTCTGCCGATTTGAACTGGTAACTTTCCTCTCCGCTTCGTGTGATTTGGGCGCCAAATGCCATAAACCACCCGAAGATAGTGGGGTAATCATGGGTGAACAAATACCCTCTTGATCCGTTCGAATCATTATGTCCTCCATCCGAACGGACCGCACAGGCTTGTTGTTGAAACTCGGTTGAGGTTTTCGGAGCGGCTTTAAAACCCAATTCATTCGCCCAGGAGGCGTTATAGAGCAGAAGCTGAGCAACGCGGCGGGCAGGAATCCCCCATCGCTGCCCCTGCACGACACTGGCCTCCCACACATTCGGATAGAACAGTTCTCTTTCTAAAGGCGGCACCCCCCAAAGGACATCTTCACTATAAACTGTCCAATCAACGAGGAGGGGACGGCTTTGATTCCACTCCAGGGCTTGATAGAGAGGCGCAATCACCAGATTCGGAAGAGTCTCCTGATCGAGAGCGGTCTTCATCCGTTCTTCCAGGAAATCAATCCCATTGACCGATTCGCTGACCACGGAGAGATTCCATTGGTTCTGGCGGGAAAATTCACCTGCCAACTGATCTAGGGTTGCTCCAAGCTCGCCAGAATAAGGGTGCCAGAAACGGATGGTGACCCCTCGCAATTGTTCCTCGCTAAGTTGGATCGCACTGGTCGGCGAAGGCGTCAAGGTAGGTAGCAAAGTCCTGGTCGCCATCGGGGTCGTTGAAGCAGTTGCTGTAGGAGTGGCTGACGGTAAGTGTAAAGGGATGCACGCAGAGACTGCCGAGCCAATTAGGAAAGCCGTCAGGATAATTCGCAGAATTTGAAGTTGGAAAACGTTGGTTTGTGTCATCGGGATGTTTACGGTGGAGGCAGATAATCCCAGGGATTTACCTTGGTGCCGTTATACATCATTTCGAAATGCAAATGCGATCCGGAGGAATTACCGGTGCTCCCAATTGCACCGATGGTGTTCCCCTGGTAAACGCTTTGGCCACAAGCAACATTGATCGCGCTTAAATGGGCATACAGCGTCTGCCAGCCATTTCCGTGATTGATCACAATCACATTGCCATAGCCCCAGTTATTCCAACCAGCGTAAACAACCACCCCGTTATCGACCGCATAAACCGCGTTGCCTGTCTCACCGTCAATATCGATGCCAAAATGGTTGGTTGAGGGAGAGTAATCAAACCCCGATAAAAAATGTCGATTGGTGGGCCAGATGAACAATCCCACCCCAATGGCTCCACTGGAAACTTCCCTGCAGGCTCCAGGACCAAGAACCTGGGCAACACCTGGATTGTCGCGGGGAATTTCTGGAGCAGACCAGCTAACAAATTCGCGTTTTCCGCCGGGAATAACCAGCCAGGTACCGGGCTCAATGTTGGGATGCGCATAATCGCCAATCGTGTTGGGGTCTAAACCATTGCCGGGAAAATTGATAATATCTTCGGGCTTGACACCAAAAAACTCTGCCACGCGGTTCAATCCATCCCCGGCCGACCACTTATAATAGGTACCATCGACCGGCAAGATATTGAGTTCTTGCCCGGGTCGTAGGTTATGGGGATTGTCTCCCAACGTATATTGATTTCCCCACAAAATTGTCTCGGGCTTGAGGCGGAATTTTTCGGCAATGCCAAACAGAGTATCGCCGGGTTTGACCGTGTACTTGATCACCTCAAAGCGCGGCCGACTGGGCAATGAAGTGAAGAGTTGCGTCTGGCGATTGATCCCCACATCCACAATGGCAGGGACAGGCGAAGGGGAGGGGGACGAATCAATCGCCGGTGTTTGGGTTGGCAGGTTGACCGTACTCTCTTCTGCCGACACAACCGAAAAGAAATCATAGGTGTAGAAACCAGGCATGATCCAAATCAACAGCAAGATCGACACTGCCAGGATTAAGTGGGCTGCCCAGCGCGAGAAAGTCTCCCCAAATCCCAATTCGGTGATGTCTTGCCAGAGGGTTTGCCATCGCCCAGGCGCTTCCCCCCCTGGCGAGGCAGATGGTTGAGAGAGTTCTTCTGATCGCCTACCCTCTGAAAGCGGGAAAGGCTCTTGTTCCGTAAAGTTTTCTTTAGGGTCATCCATAACCAGCTCGAAACGACATCATACCATTATTGAGCAGAGAATATATTAAAACCAGCTTAGGGCTTGCTCAGGGTAGCAATTGCATCTTTGGCAGCCTGTTGGGGCGCAACGCGATCTTTGAGTACCGCTAAAATCGCATTGCGCAGGGCAATTCCCAGAGGATCACTTAATGGACTGGGCGGAATCGCTTGTGCCAGGTGGGAAATGGTATCCAGGTCTTTGGTTAACTCATTTTCTTGCCAGTATGGATAAGCCTCGGCGCGAGTTGGTAAATACCCACTTGCTTGCGTAAAAGCAGCCATAAATTCAGCCTCACTGAGAAAAGCTGCCAGGTGAAAGCCGATTCCAATCTGATCGGGAATCGAGCTTGTCGAAGCCCAAATCCAACCATTCGCTAACGTAAGGGAGGTCTTGTTCGCTAAAAATCCCGCTGATGCACGGTAGTCTCGAAAATCGTTTTTTAGAAAATTCGACCCCCACAGGTATCCGCTGTCAATCTTTCCTTCAGCCAGCGCCTGAGAAACCATCTGATCATTCTCCGCTTGAATCACCCACGCGGGTAGTTTTCCTTGCCGATAGGCATAGGAGAGTTTTTCCAATACTTCCGTCAGAACCGTTTCTTCTAACATCGGCTTTCCTTGCGCATTGCGCACTGCACCGCCTGCCTGAAGGTAAAGAGCAAGCATCACCGTGGCTTGGGGGTCAGCAGCAGCAAAGCCAAGCTCATAACGACTGACTAACCAGTCATTCCACTCTAGCGGTAATTCATTGGCTAAACTTTGGGGATAAGCCAGCAAAAGGACATCCCCAACAAACGGAATGCCAAAGGCAGTGTTTTCAACGGTGACAAGCTGGCGTGCAAACGGATACCATTTTTGCTCCTCTGCCAGTTGAGTGTATCCGCCCAAAGGATGGAGAATACCGCTTTGGGCAAGCGGGGCAACTAATTTCCGTGGCAGCAGTACGATGTCTGGTAAGGCAAGTGGAGCTGCTTCACTGGCTGCCGATAGCGCCTCAAGCATTCCACCAGGGCCATCTTCAGCCTTGAGACGTACTTCAATGGGCAAATTCGAGAACTGCTCATAGAACGCCTGCAGTCGATTGCGAAGGAGCTGATTGGCGGGCTGATTCCCATTGGGATCAAACTGGGGTGGTAGCCAGATCTGGATACCCTGCCGCGTCTGCCGGGAACCAGGGGATAGAGGAGTTTGCGTTGCCGTGATCTGGGGCAATGGGTTTGGTGAGGGGCTTGTGGCGGGCTGCCCACCGCTCACCTCCCCCTGACACGCCATGAGCAAAGATAATCCAAGAAGGAGCACGCCCAATCGCCAAAAAGAGTTCATCGTTTTAAAATCCACAGCTTAAGAGCCGAACAACCGTAAGCAATTACTTCGGCCGTTCAAGGTTAGGCGCAGTCTGAAGGAGGTAAATGAGCAACTTGACTGCATTCTCAACATCTTCCATATCCACCATTTCCGAGGGGGCATGGACATAACGACAGGGAATTGAAAGAACACCTGCTGGAACGCCGCTGCGGGAGAGCTGGATAGCGCGAGCATCGGTGCCACCGAACTCCAGGATTTCGCGTTGATAGGGTATCTTGGCTTTTTCCGCCGTCTGAACCATCCACTGGATCACGCGCGGATCGGCAAGCATTCCTGCATCGCGAATTTTAATGGCTGGCCCTTTACCCAGGCGAACTTCCATTCGATGGCCCTTAGGGGTGTCTCCCGTAGCAGTGACATCAATCGCCAATCCCAAGTCGGGTTCCACCCCAAAGGCAGCTACCGTTGCCCCTCTAACCCCCACTTCCTCTTGAACGCTAAAGACATAATACATCTCAAAAGCGCTTTTCTCTATCCGCCGTAAGGCCTCAATCAACACCGCAACCCCAACGCGATCATCCATTGCCTTGGAGACCACCCGCTTGCCCAAATCCACAAAAGATCGGTCGAACACCGCCACATCCCCAATGCGAATCGGGCAATCTTCGGCGCTGGAAGCGCCTACATCGATAAACATCTTCTCAAGGGGCGGGATTTCAGAAGAAGTCGGATTCTTTTCCACACCGATAACTCCTTGAACGCCGTTCAAGAAGCGCACTCGCCCCCCGACGCAATGGATTGGCATCACTCCACCCAAAGCCACAAAGCGAGCAAAGCCCTGTTGGTCAACATGGGTCACCATCAAACCGATCTCATCCATGTGAGCAACCAACATGAGGCGCGGTGCGTCTGTTTGTTTGCGAACCGCGACCAGGTTCCCTAACGAATCCACCCGCATCTCATCAACCAGAGGTTCAATCCATTCTCGAATCTGATTGCGCACCTGACTTTCATACCCCGAAGGGGCAGGGATTTCGACAAGAGTTTTCAACAATTCTTTCATTAGACTTCTCCGCTTCTTTGGGTACCTTAGCGTTCGGTTTGCAAGACATCCACCGAAAGGCTTTGCAAGGCATGATAAACAAGGCGCAGGGTATTTTCCCAATCCGCAATCCGCACAAGGCTAGCTGGCGTATGAAGATAACGACCTGGCACCGAAATGGAGATACTCGGGATGCCAGCGCGTTGCAGGTGAATAGCCCCAGCGTCCGTGGCGCCACCACCTGCTTGACGAAATTGATAGGCGATGCCCATTTTTTCAGCGGTGCGTACAAAATGGGCAACTAAACGCGGATCGGAGATCGTTGCTCGATCGGAGAGGTAGATTGCAGCACCATACCCCAGGCGGGTGTTATATCTTTCGTTCTCCAGAGGGTAAAAGCTATCTTCGACCTGCAAGGGTAAATCATAGGCGGGCGTGCAGTCGAGCACAATCGCCAGATCCGGGTTCAACGCATGGGCTGCCACCTTTGCACCCCGCAAGCCAACCTCCTCCTGGACGGTAAACGCCACGAGCAAATCGAGAGCAGGATATTCGTATTTCAGCAGCTCAATGGCGGTTGCCACCCCAATGCGATTATCAAGAGCTTTGGCGCGGATGCTGCCGCCAATCTTTTGAAAAGGCGTTGCAAACGTTCCCCAATCTCCAACTCTCGCTTTTCCGCCGCCTCCCAGATCGACCCGTAACGCCTCAACGGTAAAGGGATTACGGCGTTCTTCAGCAGTCGTGAGATGAATGGCTTTGCAGCCAATCACCCCTTTGCGGCGTTCTGTCCCTACCTGCACGGGTTTTCCTGCCAGCCAACGCGGATCAATGCCTCCCACCAGCTCAAAACGATAGATTCCTTCTTCTTTGTCCTCCTCGGAGGTCAGCATAAAACCGACTTCATCCAGATGAGCAGCAACCATGACCCTTAAAGGTTTTCGAGACTCTTTCTTTTGGAAAGCGAGCAGGTTTCCAAGAGCATCGATGCGCATCTCTTGAACGGTTGGCTTAATCTGATCCATCACCAGGCGGCGCACTTCTGTCTCATTACCGCTTACGGCGACAGCATTACACAATTTTTCCAGCACCCGAATCTGTTCGGGCGTGATGGTTGGTTGGTTCAGGGTTTCGGTGTTTCGTCCCATTGGATCTTAACCATAAAGTCAATTTCTAACGAGGCAGCAAACTCCGCCAGTAAACGGGCTGCCCGCTGAATATCTTTTTTGGAAACCATCTCAACCGGGGTATGCATATAGCGTAAAGGTATGCTGATGACCATAGTCGGGATGCCCTCAGCAATGGTTTGCAAGCGGTCTGCGTCTGTCCCAGAGTAGCGAGGCATGGCTTCCATTTTGAAAGGAATTTCCAGCTTCTCAGCCAATTCCTTAAAAACCTCATAGAGCTTGGGATGAACCGTCGGTCCCCAACCAAGGGTGATTCCCTTCCCTAAAGGATAGGTCTTGTGTGCTGGACTACCAGGCCCACTGGCATGAGTGACATCGATCACTACCGCCAAATCGGGTTGAACTTGAAATGCAGATGTCGCTGCACCTCCTAAGGTTTCCTCTTCCTGGGTGCTGGCAACCGCCCAGATGTCCCAGGCATGTTTTCTTGCTTGCAGCTCCTGTAAGCAAAGAGTCAAGGCGCATAGGGAAGCCCGGTTATCCAAAGAGGGGGAACAGACAACATCCGAGCCCAGTTCCACATAGTTGCGGTTAAAAGAGACCGGATCGCCAATTTGAATCCAGCGGCGTACTTCCTTCTCTTCCAGTCCAGTATCAGCCCACAAATAGGACAAAGGTACACTCCCCTCCTGCGCTTCGGGTGGGAGCAAGAAGGGCGGCGGTTGTACAACAACGGCTGGCAAGGTGCGTTTTCCATGCACTTGAACCAATTGCCCCGGTAAAATCCGCTGATCAACGCCGCCGATTTCAGTCAGCCGCAAAAAACCTTCTTTGATCCCGCTGACCATCAAGCCAATGGCATCCTGATGGGCAACCATCATCAAACAAGGACGTGGCGATTCCCCACTTCCCGCTCGAAAACCCAACACACTACCCAAGCGGTTGCGGGAGAGATGATCGACCAGGGGTTTCCACAAAGCTTCCACTTCGCGAGCAATGGACTCTTCATAGCCTGACAAACCAGGCGGTGAGGTCAATCTTTTCAATAGAATTGAGAGATTGTTTGTCTTCATGGCATAATTGTATCGGAAATCAAGGGTTTAAGACAACCTCCCGTCTATTATCGTCTGCTCCTAACTGGTTGAGGTCGAGGAAGACGTAGGCGACCCGAGTGGGATAACCGTTGGGAGTGGCGTTTCGGTTGGAGATGGTGCGGGTAGCGGGGTATCCGTCGCGGAAGGGGAGGGAATTGGCGTATCGGTTGGGGTGGGCTGTGTCGTAGGCGTATCCGTGGGCGATGGCGTAACGGTAGGGGTTGGGGTAGATGTCGGAGTGGCGGTTTGCGTTGCCGTAGGTGTAACCGTATTAGTAATGATATTAAAAAAAGGCGTAAAAGAAGGTGTTGGAAACTGGAACAGAGTCGGCGTAACCGTAAAGGTCTTGCGCGGCGTGGGTGTCAAAGTTGGCGTTGCAGTGCTGCGCTGGCCTGGCGCCTGCGCCGCCAGAAAGAATCCCAGGCAGTAACAGGGCAATGTGCTCAGGAGGATCATCACCAGGACAATTCGCAAACGGCGGTTTGGTAAGGATTCGGCCTCCATCATATCCCTTTCAGTACCTGCATGATAACATTAGCTGCCTGATGCGACAAGTGCCTTGCCTGGTAAAAAGTGACCCAACGCCTCTCAAGAGCGAGTAAAATTTTCTTATGCGTTGGATTTTCCTATCTCCCCATTACGATGATGCGGTCTTTTCTTGTGGCGGTGGCATCTGGGAACTGCGCCAGGCAGGACAGGAAGTCGAAATCTGGACAATCTGTGGCGGTCAACCGCCTGAAACCGCTAGCCTCTCCCCTTATGTTCAGCAATTGCACCAACGCTGGGGAGCGGGACTGGAAGCAGTGGCTCTGCGCAGAGAAGAAGATGCCCAAGCCCTTGACATCCTTGGGGTCAAGGGAGTTTCCTTTTCGTTTCTCGATTGCATTTATCGCACCCACCCAAACGGGCAATTCATCTACACAGGGGATGAAGACCTTTTTGGCGAGCTTCATCCGAGCGATTACCCATTAATCGAATCGCTTAGCGAGCTGCTTTGCCAGAGAACCCCCGCTCATAGCCAGATCATCTGCCCTTTAGGGGTCGGCAACCACGTCGATCACCAGCTCACCCGCCTGGCTGCCGAAAAGAGCGGCTTGCCTTTATGGTATTACGCAGAAATCCCCTATATCTTTCGGCACCCAGACTGGCAAAGGGATGCTCTGGATGCTGGCTTTCAGGCACAATTCATTCCCATTTCCGAAGATGGATTGGAGCACTGGTTGCAGGCAGTCTCAGCCTATCGCTCCCAACTAAGCACGTTTTGGGAGAGCCCAGCGAATTGCCACCAGGCTTTCGCCTCGCACTGGCACGCCAACCCTGTATTGCAATTATGGTGCAGAAGCGAATCAATTCTCAAAAATACAGATGGTTGATCGCAGACGTTAAAGAGAAATTAGCCAAGAAAACCAAAACATTCCTTGACACGCATCCTGCTTGCAGATATAATTTTCTTTGCCTTTCCTCGATAGCTCAATTCGGCAGAGCGGGCGGCTGTTAACCGCTAGGTTCCAGGTTCGAGTCCTGGTCGAGGAGCCTTTTTTATGGTTATCCTCATTGTCTCTCTCCATGTAAAACCTGAATTTGTTGAGGCTTTCAAGGAAGCCACATTAGAAAACGCGCGCCACAGTCTGGAGGAGCCAGGTGTGGCGCGGTTCGACGTCCTGCAGCAGAGCGACGATCCAACCCGTTTTCTACTTATAGAAGTCTATCGCACTCCCGATGACCCCGCCAAACACAAAGAAACCCCGCACTACAACAAATGGCGCGAAGTGGCCGAACCGATGTTAGCCGAACCCCGCACGCGGGCCTTATATACGAACGTCTTCCCGGCTGATTCAGACTGGTAAAATTCCTCGCCGATTGACCTGAAACAAATCCTCAAGGAACAAGCTTCTCTCCCACCCTTAAAGCTTATCGAAACGTTCTGCCTTGGAAAATTTTCCAGACATTTTTTGAAAAAGACCCTTCTGTCAATCGGCCAACCTTTGAAAAATCCCATCCTCTTCCGGGTCGTATTCTTTTGCCTGCTAACGGCGGGATGTATCAGCCGCGTTTGGAGTTTCCAGCAAAACACCCGCCTTTATGGGGATGTAAACCTGTTTGCCCTTACCGCTCGTCAGCTCGCCTTGCATGGCCGCCTGACCTATCCCATGAAATACGACTACACACCTCAAGCACTATACCTTTCGTTAGAAAGCCCTGCTAGTCAACATCCTCCCCTATGGCCCCTATTCGGCGCCATTCTCGCCCGGCTGTGGGACAGCACAGATACCTTTTTGATGCTCAAGCTATTCTCCTTATTTACTGGTTTCTGTCTGTGGATCCTGTTCTTGCCCAAAACCGAGTCGTCTTCTTTGGTTAAGCTCATTCCCTTTGGATTGATGGCTATCTCACCCTGGGTAGTTGACTTCAGCACCAATGGCAGTCCATACATCTTCATCACCCTGATCTTGATCCTGGCTGAATGGCTGCGTAGCCCAAAACTCCCCACTCAGAAATCTGTTCTGATCGGTTTCGGCGCGTTTTGTGCTCTGGCGATCCTCACCCACAATAACCTCATCCTTTTGCCGCTCTCCTTTGTCATCGGAATATTGACCCAGGAAAATATCGCCGCACGAAAGAAGCTTCTCAATCTGGGACTCTTTTTCATTGCACTTCTTTTCTTCCTTAGTCCCTGGCTGTTATGGAACTGGAATACTTTTGGACAATGGATTCATACCCCTTCATCGTATTATCTCCCTGAACAGCTAGGCCTTGCCCAGATTGAGCTGGCTCAAGACCGAGTGGTCTGGACGGTTAAGGTGCTCCCCATTCCATCTGTTCTCGAACGATATAGCCTTCTGCTGGCAAAATCTGCCTGGGCAGGAGGACGACAATTTATCGACATGCTCACACCGCCTGGTATTTTCTGCCTGCTTGTTGCCCTGGGATTGCATTGGAAGCAGAAACCGCTGCGCCCGTCAACCTCCTGGATCATCAGAGAGTTGAGAGTCTTAACTTCGCCTGTGATGCTATACCTTCTCACCATCCTCCTTTGGGCAACCTCCAAAACGCGTTTTCTGATCCCTCTTTTACCTGCCTCCTATCTACTCATTGGAGAAAGTATCGAACACGGATTGAGAACAATCAAAGGCCGTCCCTGGCTGCTCTGGACGGGCACCGCAATCCTCTTCCTTTGGACATTGCTACCCTATCGCCTGCAACCATTCAACCTCTACTATGGCGCCGAAACACCCTCCCACGCTCAACAATATGACCAAATGAGAGAACTGGCAAACCTTTTGGCAGCGAAACCAGGCGGCGTCATTTTAGGGGTATCCCCTAGCCTGGATGGTGGAATTGAAACGATTTATTGGACAAAGCAGCCTTTTGTAACGGGCAGAGGATTGAATGAATCCATTTTGAAAAAATTAGCCGCTGACTTCCAGGTGCGCTATCTCTGGAGTGAATGCACCCAAAGAGATACCCTGCAGAGGCTTTTTCCCAATCCGTTGCTTCTACTCTCTAACGACCTATATTGCGTTCTTGAGCTTCCTTGATGCCTACCTCCTGTCTCACAAATTGTTGTGAACTCGAGAGTTCGAGGGGTCAAATAACCTCGTAAAACGAGGAAGGTTACAACAAGTGCTTGCATTTTCCAGTAATCATGAGATAAAATTATTTAGACTACCAAACCCTGTCACAATTTATTGCATTTTCCACAGACAGGCTGTCTTTACCACTGGAAAAGATAGCACAGGGTGAAACCACCCTAAGCACGTATCTTGGAGAAATGATTCGATGAATAATTCCACGCATTCCCGCAAATATCCTTTCCGTTGGGAATTGCTCGGCGACCTGCGTTTAGGCCGCCCCAACATGGGTCCCATCATCAGCCTCAATGCCTATCGCTTAATGCAATACACCTTACGGGACGTTTTAGAGCAAAGCGTCGGGTCAGAGCAAGCTGACCAGATTTTCTATGCCGCCGGTAGGCTGGCAGGGCAACAATTTTATCAAAACGCCCTGGAACCGATGTCTGATCTCAATCATTTCATTCGAGAGCTGACCTTGACCTTGCGGGAATGGGGAATTGGGATTCTGCGAGTGGAGAAGTTAGACCTCGAACATGGCGAAATTATCTTAACCATGTCCGAAGACCTGGACTGTTCTGGCTTGCCCGAAATCGAGGCCGAGGTTTGTGTGTACGACGAGGGGTTTATCTGCGGGCTGCTCGAAAGCTTCACCGGCTTGAATTTCAAAGTCAAGGAAATTGACCGCTGGTGCACCGGCGACCGCACCTGTCGCTTTCGGGCAGAGGTTATACCCGTATCCCAATAAATACGGGCAACGATTTGTTCTTAGCTCTCTTAAGAAGCTCGCATGGCAAAATCGTCTCTTTTAACGCAACCCACTCTCGAACAGGCGTTCCAGCTTTTGGAGCAATTTCGTGCCCTAATCACCGATGCACACGAGGTAGAGATCCAAACCAGTGGCGATTCTCATTGGGCTGTCTACGAACAAGCCCTGCAAACCCTGTTGGAAATCCGCCGCCTGGCTATCGCGCTTGGGAAAGGTGAACTTTCCTATGAAATCAAAGCCAAAGGGACCTTAGCTGGCGCCTTGAAATCGCTTCAGGCAAACCTGCGCCACCTTACCTGGCAAACCCAGCAGGTTAGCCAGGGGGATTTTACCCAACGGGTTGAGTTTATGGGGGAATTCTCAACTGCATTCAATGAGATGGTCTCCCAACTGGATGCGATGGCAAAGGAGCTGCAAACCCAGCAGGATGAACTGGTGCGCCGCAATGACATCCTGATCCTAGAAGTTGCTGAGCGGGAACGCGCCGAGGCAGCCGAACGTGAACAACGCCAGTTAGCCGAAGCGTTGCAAGCCGCAGCAATGGCATTGAATGCCACGTTAGATTACGAACAAGTTCTGGATATCATGTTGGAGCGGATTGGCAACCTGATCGCTTACGACTCGGCGGTCATCATGGAGGTAGAGGGGATGCAGGCTCGGGTGAGACGCGCGAAAAACTATCACCGCTATGGTGAAGAGATCGAAAAGCGCGTCCTGGAAGCCTGTTTTGACATTCCCAAAACGCCCAACCTGTTCACCATGTATACCACCCTGAAACCCTTGTTAGTTTCGGATGTTGATCAATATCCGGCTTGGGATCGCCGTAAAACCGGGAACCCTGTCCGCTCGTGGCTCGGCTCACCCATTTATGCGCATGGTCAGGTTCTGGCCTTCCTCTCCCTGGATAAGCTAGAACCCAATTACTACCGGGAGGAACATGCTCATAAACTGGAGATGTTTGCCAGCCATGCAGCGCTGGCAATGGTCAATGCCCGCCTCTTTCAAGAAATCCAACGTCTCGCTATAACCGACACATTAACCGGGTTGTATAACCGGCGGTACTTCTTCGAGCGCGCCTGCCAGGAATTTACTCGATCTTGTCGCTATCGACATCCCCTCACGCTCGTCATGCTTGACCTCGATCACTTCAAGTCGGTCAACGACACGTATGGTCACCCGGCCGGCGACCTGGTCTTGCAAACCATCAGTCGCCTGGTCCTCCAGATAGTGCGGAAAATCGATCTCGTCGCCCGATTTGGCGGCGAGGAAATCATTTTGCTCCTGCCGGAGACAGCTCCTCAGGCTGGCGAACGGCTTGCCGAACGCTTGCGCCAAAACATCGCTGCGACTTGCATTCCACTCAACGACCACTCGATTTCCATCACCGCCAGCTTTGGAGTGTGCGGGGGTAATCCGGTGAATTGCAATCTCGAACCAGAACGAGCGATCGAAACTTTAATCGAATTGGCCGATCAAGCTCTCTATCAAGCCAAACAGGGCGGTCGGAATCAGGTGCGCCTGGTGCTTCCCAACTTCGCCTCCACACCCTCTGGATAAGCCTGTCGCGCCTCGTTGTCAAAACGTCCCGCAGGTTTCCCAAACTGTCGCCGGATTAACCAACGCCTTCTCAACAGGTTTAATAGTGTAACAACCTACCATCACAAGTCGTGTTGATCATTTGCTGAGAAAACCGTCCACGAATTGACCACGAATAAACGAATGGAAATCCTAATCGTGCATCCGTGAAATATTGGTGGACGGTCTGTCCTGCCAAATCGAGCCTTTGGTAGGTAATTACGTTAAGATTGACAAAGTTCCTGGGGCTTTTCGATTATCGCGTTCATTCGGGAAAGTGGTAAAATGTCAACGGTCGGCAAGCACTTTTCCATCCAATTTTCAATTGGTTGCCAATCCTGAGACGAAAAGGAGATTCTGTCCATGTCCCCTATTCAATCCGAGTTCCTTGAACAAATGAAACGCATCCCCGAAGTCCTTGCTCCCAGTCTGGCGGAAGACTGGCCGAAATTGCCGGTAGTCAAAGCCGAGGGCGTTTACCTGTACACTGCAGATGGCAAGCGCTACCTTGATTTCACTTCTGGGATTGCCGTCACCAATCTTGGTCATGGTCATCCCCGTGTTTTAGAAGCTGCTAAGCGCCAGATGGAAGAAATGGTTCACAGCGCGGTCGGGGTTACGATTCACAAATCTCTGCTCGATCTCTGCGAAGCTCTGCCAAAAGTTTTACCGGGTGAGATGGACATGTTCTTTTTCGGCAATAGCGGCGCGGAAGCAATCGAAGGGGCTATCAAACTCGCCCGTTATGTCAGTGGTCGGCCGGGCATTATCGCTTTTGAAGGCGGATTTCACGGGCGCACCTACGGAGCGGCATCGGTTACCACGGTTAAATCCAAGTATCGCAATCATTATGAGCCTTTCGTCCCCAGCATTTATTTTGTCCCCTATCCATACGCTTATCGCTGCCCGCTTGGCTCTACCCCAGAAAAGGCGTTGGAGTGGACATTGCTGAGCATTGAACGCCTGTTCCAACACCAGATTCCCCCTTCTCAGGTAGCAGCCTTCCTAGTAGAACCTATCCAGGGCGAAGGAGGCTACATCGTTCCGCCCCGCGATTTCTTACCGGCCCTGCGCAAAATCTGCGACCAGCATGGTATTCTGCTGATCCTGGATGAAGTCCAAACCGGCTTTGGGCGCACGGGCGAGATGTTTGCCTGTCAACATAGCGGCATCGTTCCCGATATCCTGGCAATCGCCAAAGGTATTGCCAATGGCTTTCCATTGAGCGCCACAGTTGCCAGCCGAAAGCTGATGAGCCAGTGGTTGCCCGGCGCTCATGGGACTACTTACGGCGGCAATCCCATCGCCTGCGCGGCTGCCCTGGCAACCTTACAGGTGATACAAGAAGAAAACCTGCTCGAAAACGCGCGCCAGAGGGGCAAGCGCTTCTTAGATGGCCTGAACGCCTTGAAGAAGAAATACCCGATCATCGGCGAGGTACGCGGCTTGGGGCTAATGCTGGCAATGGAGTTTGTGTATCCCGATCGCAATAAGCAACCCAACCCCGAAGCGGCTTTTAACTTGTTGAATGCCATGTTAGAACAAGGCCTGGTGGCTTATATGGCTGGAACGGTTGGGCAAGTGGTGCGCTACATTCCACCCCTGATCGTCACCGCCGAGCAGATCGATGAAGCGCTCGCCATCACCGAGAAAGGGTTAGCTACTTTATAGGTAGCAAAGGAACAGTGGAAGCAGGTTGCCAGGCGCTGAAGTCCCAGTCGGCTAAGGCCTGGCGCATTTCGCTCAGGTTCTGTAATTCTAATTTGTTCAGGGCATTGCGCGCATGGGTCTTGACCGTGTCGTAGGAAATAATCAATTGCTCGGCAACTTCGCGGTAGCTGTATCCCAAACACAACAGGGCAACAACTTGCTGTTCGCGCCGCGAAAGTCGTTGCCAGCGGCGCAGGTATTCCTGAGCGGCATAGCGCGCCGAAAGGGCATAGCGCAATAGATCCGCTGCGATCTGCTGGGCTGAGCGGCCTTCTTGCTCCGCCAATTCTTCCAACACACTTTGGATTTCAGGATCGGCTATCACCACCTCTGTTGACGGGGCAGCGCGCCTCCCCTCTGGGCGCAACCGCTTCCAAAACGACATGGGCACACCTCCTTAACCGCTTATCCTAACAAGGCTTTCTGCTATAAATAGAACTTTTGTTCTATTATTATAGCGGTATTCACTTCTTTTGTCAATAGCCGATCAACGATCAAGCGCCAGTGATCAAAACATGATCGGCAGAAGAATCTGCATTCATCCCTTTAGTTGGGGGAAAGCAAGCGAAGATGCCCAAAAGGATTGGTATAATCGGAAATAAAGTTAGCTGTTGAGACAATACCCTCCATGCTCAGCTCACAACCAGATCGTTCCCTCGCCAAAGTCCTGACCGATATCCCCCTTCAGGTAGACCGCGCCGAACTACGGCGAAATTTGCGCCTTAAACCCGGCAGTCATCACCTTGCCGAACTTGATCATCTCATCGATCAAGCTGAACAAATTGGCAAACCAAAAGCCATGTTGCGCATGGTCTATATCGATAAAAAAGGGGAAAATTGGGTGCAACTAGATGGGCGACGCCTGATCAGTCGCGTGTTGCGCGTCAATCTCGAAGAAGCTCAGCGCGCCTTTATCTTTGTCGCCACCGCAGGTGTCGAACTCGACACCTGGGCTAAGACAATCTCTGACCTGCTGCATCGCTTCTGGGCAGATGCAATTCAAGAGGTTGCTCTAGAAACTGCCCGCAGGGCTTTGCACCAATATCTCGTCCAACGTTTTCATCCAGGCTTGCTCTCGGAAATGCATCCCGGCTCCTTGGACGACTGGCCGTTGAGCGCCCAAGATGACCTTTTCGCCCTGCTCGGAGATGTTGCGGGCAGTATCGGAGTCTCGATGACCGAGAGCAAATTAATGGTTCCGGTCAAATCGGTCTCGGGCATCGCCTTTTCCACTCAAACTCATTTCACCAGTTGCCAGCTCTGTCCGCGTGAAAATTGCCGCGCCCGCCAGGCACCTTTTGACCAGGCCTTATTCGAAAGACGCTACGGACTGGCTTCTTTGTGAACGATCCCCTAAGTTCCAGAAGCAGGAATATAGCTCAACCCCACCGTTCCTGGGCCTGAATGAACGGCTAAGGCTGGCGAAAGGGAGGTAGTTAGCGTCTCTACACAATTAAATTGGGAGCAAACTCTTTCTTTCAAGTGTTCCAATTGCTCTGTAGCAGCCACATGCATAAAGGCAACTTTGATATTGCGGATGCCGCTCAATCGCTCCTTCATCAGTTCAGCGATGCGCGCATAAGCCTTAGGACGCGTCCGCTCGGTTGCTAAAGCAACAATGACGCCATCTTGCATCCCGATAATGGGTTTGATGTTGAGCAGTGAGCCGATCAAATGCTGGGCGCGGCCAATCCGTCCTCCCATATAGAGATAACGCAAGGTATCGGCCGTCATCATCATCATGGATTGCCGCGCCACCTGACGGGCTTTCTCAACCACTTCGCCAATCCCCAAACCCTGCTTGGCTGCCCGCGCCGCTTCGACCACCGCCCATCCCTGCGCCATTGCCACCGCTAAGGTATCGATCACATCAACGCGCAACTTGGGCATTTTTTCCTTGAGCATCTCAACCGCGGCCAGACAGGATTGATAGGCCCCACTTCCCTTTGAAGTCATCGTCAGGGCAACGATGTTTAAACTACGCTCGGCTAAACGCAAAATGGCGTTGACATAGTCACCCGGACTGGGATTCGAGGTCGTCGGCAACGTCTGAGCGGTTAAGAGATACTGAGCGAACTCATCGGGTTTAACATCTACCATATCGCGCAAGGTTTCCATGCCTCGCATGACATAGTAGGGAACTAATTCAATTCCTAATTCTTCTACAAGAGAAGCGGGGATGCTGGCAGTTGTATCGGTGAGAATGCCTACACTCATTGGTTTAAAACTCCTTAATCTATATATTGAATAATAAAGCATGATGAAATTCCTTGCAAGTGTTTTTCAGGAAAATTTTTAAAAAATTAACAACCAACCCGCACAAGAAGAAAACAGACACTCAGCAAAGCGACCACCACAAACCGAAATCAAAAAGGCTGCCCCATTGGGCAGCCTCATGAAGCTAACCTGAGAGGGCATCCAGTTGGCTTAACCCACCAGTTGATCAACCAACCGTTCGGCTTCCTGAACTGTACGAACTTCGCTAGCCGTATAGCCCACGCTGCGGGATGTTCGCTGGAATTGATTGGCAGTAATGATAGCTTTATCCGAGATCACGCGAATTTCTGCCCCCATCCCCGCATCCAAAAGAGCTTGCATGGTCTTCTGCAATTCCAGCCGTCCCTCTTCTGGCAAGGGGTCTAACTCGTGGATATCGGATATCAAGATAAAACCCGCCTGTAATTTGCGCGCGTTTTTCAACAAAGCCTCACACATGGCACGGCATTCATTGCCATCCATTTTCCCTTTGGCAAGGAATAGCAACTTGTTTTCGAAAAAATTGGTACGTACGTCGAACATCCTGACCTCAGCTTTCTTTCCAAAAGTCGTATGGTCATTATAGCGACTTCACCTCAAATCTCAAAGGAATTCCCCGCTATTCTTACAAAATTATTAGGTATCAGCGAAAAGGACAAACTGCTAATCCCGTAAATTCGATAAAATTCGTGGCTGACGAGAGGCTATTATTTTTCCAAGCAACAAGGCATCCCCATCTTTTGAGGTGAGACAAAGCGTTTTTATGCCTGGGGCAGTATAAGAGCTTTCCACCCCATATTATAAGACCATTCCCTCCGCTAGGCATGCCTAAACGCCGGTTGTTCATCCGGCACTTAGTTTCAGTATCAGCGGTCAGTCCCAGTTATTGAATCCTATCCCTTAATCGTCCCCTGGCCGCCGAGGGTCGCTGGTTGTCAGCGCAACCTAGTACTGTAAAACGCGTGGTAACTTTTTCGCTTGCTCGATCCAGTCGGCTACTTGAGATTGTACCGGCATTTTGCGCACCAGTTTTTTGGCGTTGTTCACTTCAACCAGTTTTTGATAGAGATTCTCAGGGTTGCGCTGCGCCAGTTCTACGACTGTATCCACGCCAGCTTCTTCGAGCAGGTCGGAATATTCCGAACCAACGCCTTTAATGCGATAAAGGTCAAGGTGATTTGCCCATTCTAAAATCATCTTCTCATTAATCCCGCTCTTCTCAGCAAATTCCTGCCTGCCTTTGGGGGTGGCGGCGAGTTTCAGAAAGGAATCCGTTGAACGCACGCCAGCCTAGCGCAGTTTTTCGGCGTATGCCGGGCCAATTCCCTCAACATCCTCCAGTTTTGCCATCGTTACACTCCTGCAAAAAGATTGAAACGACTCCGTTGGAGCTTGATTCCAACGAAGCGGTTAAAAAAATTATACTCGAAAGTCGGGAATCCTTGTTTATGCCTGGGTCAACTCGCGCAAATTAATTTCTTTTAACCGCTCAGGAAGATAGACCTTCCCAGCGGGAAGATAGCTCTGTAAGGCTTGCACAAACTCAGTGAGTTCTATTCTGCCCAGGCACAAAGTCACTTCTTGCGATGGTCGGAAGAAGGGCTTAAGCGGTGCTGAGAGCGGTACAAAGAAATCATCCCAATGGATCGGGATTACCCAGCCGGGTTTTACCCTTCGGACAAGTTGTTCAAAGGCTGAAAAGGGGATTTCACTATCTACGATCAGAATCTGGGCTGGCACAGCGCCTTCCGCCTCAACGCTGTGCCAGATTAAGATTGTCGGCGCAGTGTTCGAGATAAAAAAACTAAAGCAGCGATCCATTTGATAATCCCACACTCGTCTTGGGGAAGGAATCGTTTCAGGCAATCGGGTTGGCGCAAAGAAAGGCACAGGGAGATGTTTCCCTTCAATGACCTCAACTTGAAACACGCCTGCCTCAACTCGATCGCCGTTCTGGATGAGATGACAATTTTTCTGGGGAACGCCGGCTGCCCGCAACAGTTTGATGACATTCTCAGAGCCATAGGCAGAGGCATTGGTCTGGCGTACGATTTCGGGGGTGTCCAGCAGATGATCATAATGAGCATGGGTAATCAAAATGGCAGACGCCTCTACAATCTCACGGCGCACCAGTCCGACATCCGTCCTTAAGGGGTGTAACAGCACCTGTTTCAGGGAAGGGCGGGTGAGAAAAGGATCAATCAGCAATACTTGCCCTCTCCAGCGCAAGTGGAGACCTCCTACGCCTAACCAGCGAAAGAATAAATCATCCCTTCGATTCATGGGGATACTTTCTCCGTAATCTGTCATCAATTTGTTTGGTTTCATAACATTCCACGACATCTGCCATGGTATCCCTGGGGCAGAAAATCCCGAAACCCATTCTCTTCAAAACCGTAGTATAAATACAGCAGCTATGACCAAGCCACTGATCATTGAAAATTTGACCAAAGTATACACCGTGCGGCAACGCAAAGGGCTGTTTCGATCGCAAAAGATGGAAGTCCGAGCTTTGAATGATGTCTCCTTTGCGGTCGAGGAAGGGGAAATTTTCGGTTTGCTCGGCCCGAATGGGGCAGGCAAAACGACCCTAATCAAAATTATGACCACCCTGTTACTGCCCACCTCAGGAAGGGTTGTGGTCAACGGCTTTGAAGTGGAAAAGCAGGAGAATCAAGTCCGCGCCAGCGTAGGGTGTATGTTGATGGGTGAGCGCGGCTTATACTGGAAACTGACCGGACGGGAGAACCTTGAATACTTTGCTGCCCTTTATCATTTTCCCCCCAAAAAACGCAAAGAACGGGCGGCGGAAATCTTGCGCCTGATTCAATTAGAAGAGATAGCCGACCGAACGGTTGAAACCTATTCTTCGGGGCAAAAGATGAAACTTGCTTTTGGCAAAGCCTTGATCCAAGACGCCCCGTTGCTGGTACTAGATGAACCCACCAACACGCTGGATGTTCCTTCGGCAAGCGAATTGCGCGCCATCGTCCGCCAGCTCAATCAGCAGGGCAAAACGGTCATCTATACCACTCACATCATGGCAGAAGCAGAAGCCTTGTGTAACCGCCTGGCGATCATCGACCACGGAGAGCTTTTGGCGCTTGGCACACCTGCTGAACTCAAAGCATCTTTGAATTCAAAGAAAGTCATCCACATCGAAGGCGTTATCTCTGCTCGGGCTGTGGAACAGGTGCGCCGGTTGCCGCAAGTCAGCCGCGCCACCCGTTCGGCTCGCAACGGCGCAACCCTTTTAACGGTCGTCAGCGACCAAAGTGGTGAAATCTTACCCGATCTGATTCGCGTCCTGATCGAACAGGGGGCGCGGATACAGAAAGTAATCCCTGAAGAGCCCACCCTTGAGGATGTTTTCATTGCCAAAACCGGCCGCACCCTGGCCGAAGACACCCGGATCAGTACATGAACCAACCTGGCTGGCGATCCATCTTCTCGATTGTTTTGGCAAGCGCCCGGATGCGCTTTCTGACCATTACTCGCTATCCAGGCCAACTGGTGCTGGATACGTTTATCCCCATCGTCTTCGCCGCCATGCCGATTTTGCTCGGCCGCGCCAGCGGCACAGATAACGCCGCGATTGCCTTTCAACGCAACACGGGTACGGCCAACTACGTTGCTTATCTCTTAATTGGCTCCAGCGTTTTCACCATTGTTTCCTTTGCCTTTTGGCACATTGCTTACTGGTTGCGCTGGGAACAGGAGTCTGGCACCCTGGAAGCCTTATACCTCGCCCCAGTCCATCGCATTTGGATTGCGGCTGGCACAGCTCTCTATAGCTGTGGGCGAGCGCTCTTCGCCGCTCTGACCGCCTATTTTTTGGGAGCATTGATTTTGCGCTTTAACCCCCTCCAAGGGGAACTGGGAATCGCTTTACTTTTTATTCTGGTGGGTTTTATCCCCCTGTATGGGCTGACCCTGCTTTACGGAGCAGTTGTCTTAAAAGTAAAAGAAGCCAATGCGCTGGTCAACCTTATGCAATGGGCCGTGAGCTTCCTGATGGGAGTTTTCTTTCCCATTACGGTCTTCCCCCCCTTGCTTAAAGCCGTTGCCCTCCTCTTTCCACCCACCTGGATGACCAATGGGGTTCGTTCCGCTTTGTTAGGTATCGGTTTTTTCCTGGGCAAATGGTATCTTGACCTTGCTGTTTTATGGGGCTTTCTGCTCCTTACACCCTTCCTTGGCTATTGGGTCTTTCAGCAGGTCGAAAACAACGTCAGGAGGAATGAAGGTGTGGGACAGTTCTAAAAAAATAGCGAAAATCCTCAACCGGTTTCAGGTTCACTGGCAGACCTTTTGGGCAATGGCCCGCAAAGAATTGATCATCCTTAGCCGCTACCCGGTAGAATTTGTCGCTTCATTTGGACAGGTCTTCCTGATTGTAGCCATTTTCACTCTAGGCGGATTAATGTTTTCAGACTTTCAGGATTCGAGCTCAAATTCCACAGTAGGCGGCAATTTCAGCACCTCGGGAGTGGTGGTCTATGGCTTTGTCCTCTTCATGTTTTTAAGCGATACCCTCTGGACAATCGGTTACAACATTCGCCACGAGCAAGTGCAAGGCACCCTGGAACAGCTCTATCTATCGCCGGCGAACAAGTTCCTCAATCTGATCGCCCGCGTGACCAATACCCTGCTGTGGACAGGTCTGTTGAGCATTGCGGCCGCAATGCTCATGAGCTCAATGATCGGGGAGCTACCGTTCAAAAATCCGCTCTTAGGGTTCTACCTCCTGGTCATGTCCCTCAGCGGCACCTTTGGCATTGGCTTTGCCTTTGCAGCTTTGACCATTCGCATCAAGGAAGCCGCCCAAACTGCAGCAAATTTTTTACAGTTTATTTTTCTCATCCTATGCGCCAACTTTTTCCCTTTTTCAGCTTTGCCTCCTTTTCTGCGCTTCTTTTCCCGCCTGCTGCCCAATGCCTACTGTGTCGATGCCTTTCGTTCGGCCCTGATGGGCTTTCCGCCAGGTTATCCGGAACTTGCCCCATTTGAGATCGAAATGCTGATCGTCAGCACCTTTGGAATTTTGATGCCAATGCTTGGATATCGTTTATACCGCGCCGCAGAGCGCTATGCTCGTCAAGCGGGAACGCTCTCGGCCTATTGAGGCTGTCGTATGGATCAGGTAAACCTAACCTTCAAGGCTGATCTACTGAAGCCTTATTCCATTACCAAAGCAAACGCGCCAAACAGGCCTACGGATGGATAAGAGCTGCTGCTCATTGCGAACTTCGCTCACCCTCCCCAAGCCAATGGCTCAAATGCACCTGAACATCTCTCGACTGCACCCCTGGGACGTCACCCTCGAAGAAGCGCAGCGGATACAAAATGAATTTCGGCAGAAAGTGCTGCTATCTCCGCTCCCCGCTGTATGGCAAACCTCGCTGACGGCAGTTGTCGCTGCGGAGCGAGAAAATCGGATTCTCGCCGTTGCCGTCACCGTTGATCTGATGAAACACTTCCTGGAAGTAGCTGTCGGCTCAGCAACAACGACTTTCCCCTACCGCAGTGGTTATCTAGCCTTTCATCAAGCGCCAGCAATGATCCAGGCAATGGCGCGACTGAATCGGGTTGGAAACGTAATCATAGTGAGTGGTCATGGGTTGGCTCATCCGCGCCGCTTCGGCCTAGCCAGTCATCTGGGTGTGCTGCTAGGGTTGCCTACGATTGGCTGCGCTCGAACGCTTTTGGCAGGCAACGACCTCAAACCCAGTGAAGCCCCTTTAATCGATTGGGTGACCGATGTGCAAGGGACTGTTGGGATCGCTGTGTACACTCAAAGGGTGAAAAAGCCTTGCATCCTCTCTATCGGCCATCGCGTTGACATCGAAAGCTTGCTGGCTTTCACCCGCCTTTGGATGAAAGATCATCGCCAACCCGCGCCATTGAGATTGGCACGCAGCTTTTTGCGCCAACAAATTTGAAGAAGGAGTAAACCAATGTCTCGTTTTCTGTTGCGTCTGTTGATTAATGCGGTGGCTTTGTATGTAGCCATTCGAATTGTGCCAGGCATTCATCCCCAAACCACGGGATGGCTGGCAATTCTGATCCTTGCCTTGATTTTTGGAGTAGTCAACGCCTTTTTTGGACCCTTGTTAAAGTTCTTAACCTGCCCCTTGATCCTGCTCACCTTAGGGTTGTTTACATTGCTGATCAATACCTTCTTGTTCTGGCTTTCGGGCCGCATTGGGGAAATATTCGGAGTAGGCTTCACGGTTGATAACTTCTGGTCGGCCTTTTTAGGCTCTATCGTTGTCTCCATTGTGTCGGTTGCGCTCAGTTTGTTCCTACGAGATGACCGCAGGTCAGGTTCACGCAGCAAACACTAGCCTTTCGAACTTGAAACGGATTAAGGATTGATGAATTTTTGCTTTTTCGATTGACTTTCTGTTCATTCCCGTATATACTGAAGGTGAATGAAGGTAGTACCCAAAGGTCTGTTGAAAATCGTTTATTGAGCAAGAGAAGCACGCGTGGGAGCGCGTGCTTTTGCGCATTTTTACCAGAGGAAAGGAGCCAAATTATGGACTATGGGATGATCGGGAAGATCGAAAAGGCAAAGCGGTATGCCGAGCAACGCGACCGCATTCGTTTCGAAGCCCTGACCGTCACCTTTGAAGGTGAAAACAATCCCCATACCGTTCATCTTGAAAATGGTGTCTGGCGTTGTGATTGCGACTTTTTCCAATCGCGCGGGCGCTGTTCCCATACGATGGCGCTAGAGATGATTCTGGAAGGCATGTTGCCGCAATCGGTTTTTGAAAGCTAGGCGAAATGGCTGTCGCCTCCTCGCAATGGGGAGGCTTTTTTATTAAGGGCAGAATGATCGCAAGGGCAATAAGCGCAGGCGCTCGTGTTACGATCACAAAACTTGCTTTCCCGCTTTATTTTCGCTTTGCCGAAATCACTTGCCCAAGAGTGTTTACTTCCAGAACCTACTGGCTTTCAGCCACACATTGCCGATAGAAATTTTCATCGCTGGTTGTAAAGCGATAGTCTCTTTGCGACCCCTCAAAGATACACACATACGTCACCTGCTGTTCCCCCAAGCGTTGATCATCCGTCAGATCAGTTGATGGGTATATAACCGGAAGGGATTTGCCTTGTTGGCTTAGGGTTTCCACGACTTGCCACTCCAGCGTGGAGTAGGTACAGTAATCCATTAAGACCTCATAAACACAATCTTGAACCACCTCCGCGTACCCGCTCCCAGTATCAACTGTGTATGGAGTGCCACAAATTTTGTTGGCATTCGGCACAGCTTCCTCCTGGGTATGATGGACTTTCGGCTGACAGCTCAAAATAGTCGCCTCGACCGGAATCTCCTCCCGCCAGTTTGATCGTTCCACCGGACGCAAGCCTTCAACCACAAGGCTGGTCTCCCAGTAAGCCTCGCGCAGAATTGCCTCAACCTCCTTTGAGCGCGAAGCCAAAACCAAGAAACCGACACAAGCCACAAGGATAAACAACAAGCCTACCCCAATCCATAAGCCAGGGGTGAAACTTCTTGATTTGGCAGCCACCGGTTCAAGCGACAAGCGGCCGGTAAGCGGCGCGCCACAAGAGGCGCATTTGAGCGCCTGAAGATCATTTTCAGTTGCACAACGGGGGCAAAGGATGGTTTGCGGTGCGGTTTGGGGATCAAACGCCCCCATAACCCGACCGCTTTCGCGTTGCTTTCCTGCTCTCAAGTCCCCGCCACATTGGGCGCAAAGCTCTGCATCGGCAGGATTGCGCGCCCCGCAATAAGGACAATGAATGTCTGCCCCTTTTTTAGCCTGAGCGATTTCCTGCTCATCTTGCATGAGAGCCTGTTTTTCAGGCAATTGAAAAGCCACATTTTCGGGCTGCGGCGCGCCACAGCTTAAACAGGTCTTCTGTGGACCTGGATTGCGGCTGTTGCAACGCGGACAAGTCCACTCTAATTTCATATAACCAAGGGTTTCTTTTGCCATGTGTTTTATTTCCTAAAAGTTAAGGGGAAAAATAGGAACTATGTATATTGTACCCGATGATTGCGAATCTGTATTTGACCTGCACCAACCAGAAACTTTGAAAGATCTTTCCGTCTACTGATCGAGAGGCTAACGCCCCAAAATTCCGAGGCTATCCCGCTCCGAAGGTATCGAACGTATTTTCAAAAATAATTCGCCTAAACCCAAAAGCTCTTTTATAATAGCCGCACATCGAGCTGGAAACCATCCAGTTGATCAAACTCAATAAAGGAGCACTACCTTATGAAAGTTGCCTATCAAGGCGAACCCGGTGCATACTCAGAAGCAGCCATCTTTGAGATCTTTGGCAAGCAAGTCCAGGCGATCCCTTGCGAAACCTTTGAGCAAGTTTTCCAAAAAGTTGAATCCGATGAAGCTCAGCGAGGAATGTTGCCTATCGAAAATTCTGTCACCGGGAGCTTACACCGCAATTATGATCTTTTGCTCGAACACCAACTGGTCATTGTGGGGGAATATCCGCTGCGCGTGCGCCACTGTCTGATCGGCTTACCCGATTCCGAACTGAAAGACATTCGCAAGGTCATCAGCCATCCGCAAGGCATTGCCCAATGTGAAAAATACCTGCGCTCTCTGCATGTTCAGACCGAGGCGGTCTACGACACCGCCGGCAGCGTTAAGATGGTCAAAGAAAGTGGCGATCGCAGTCTGGCAGCCATTGCTTCCAATTGGGCAGCCCAAATTTACGGCATGAAAATCTTGCAAGAGGGGATCGAAGATAACCCGGCCAATTACACCCGCTTTCTGGTCTTAGCCCGCGAGCCCGTTCAGCCTGAGGGCGAAGCCAAAACCTCGATTGTGTTCACCTTGCGCAATATCCCCGGCGCACTCTTTAAAGCGCTTAGCGTCTTTGCTCTACGGGATATTGACCTGACCAAGATCGAATCGCGCCCCCTGGTTGGCACTCCGTGGGAATACCTGTTTTACATCGATTTTCGCGGCGCAATTAACGAAGAAAAAGTCAAACATGCCCTGGAGAATTTGTCGGAATATGCCCTGAGTTTACGCGTGCTCGGCTCTTATCCCCGCCTGGGAAACCAGAAAGCAAGTGAAAACGCAGGCAAAGGCTAACCCCGGCAATCATTCTTCGATCGAGAAGAGATACCCGACGGTGCAATAACGATGGCAGGGCGATTGCCGGTCAGACAGGATAGGCTACCAATCGAGCAGTCCGTCTCCCGCTAAGTGTATCCAAGCCATTTGAGCATCGTTTCGTTCTTGCGCCAGTTTTTTTGCACTTTGACATGCAGATTCAGATAGATTTTTCGGCCACTCATCGCTTCGATCTCCTGGCGCGCTTGGATTCCGATTTTTTTGATCATATTCCCACCTGCGCCGATTACAATAGCTTTGTGTGTTTCCTTTTCGACAATGAGCGTTGCATCAATGACGGCAAGGTTATCATCTTTTTCCTGATATTGATCGATGCGCACCGCAATCCCATGCGGCACTTCATCGCGCAAGATGTGCAGGGTAGCCTCCCGAATTAATTCGGCAGCGATTTCGCGCTCATAATAATCCGTAATTTGATCGGGAGGATAGAGGGGCTCACTGAGCGGTAAGCACTCAACGAGCACGGCAATGAGATGGTCAAGGTTATCGCCTCGCACGCAGGAAATTTGCAGCACCTGAGCTGCTGGAAACCGCTCGCCAACAAAGGTTTCGGCTGCCCCTAAAAATTCTTCTTTGGCAATGTCAATTTTATTGAAGGCAATCACCAGGGGCTTAGACGCTCGAAACGGTTGTAATCGCTCGGCTAAGTCAAGGTCTTCCTGGCTTAAGGGTTCGCTGACATCCAGCAAGAACAGCAGTCCATCCGCATCCTCAATCGCTTTGAGCGCAGCTTTGACCATTTTTTCACCTAACTTGTGCCGAGGGGTATGAAAACCTGGGGTGTCTACAAAAATCATTTGGGCTTGATCGGTCGTCAGGATACCCAATTGTTGTTTGCGAGTGGTCTGGGGGCGTGGTGAAACCGCAGCGATCTTTTGCTGAAGCAAGACATTCATGAGGGTAGATTTACCGACATTGGGTTTACCAATGACGGCAATAAAACCAGCCCGATAATCAGGTTTTTCTAAAAACTCGGAGCTTTCCATTTGCGGATAACCTCTTTGAAAGGAGGATCAATTTTTTGGGGATGAAAAGGAAACCAGCCTAGTTCTGCTCGCCGCGCTTGCTTTTTGAGCTCTGTTGCCCCCCAGGCAAACGTAGCCCCCAACAAGCCCAGCCAGGCTGACCCCCATACGTTTTCCACGAACAACGATGTACAGACCAAGAGGATGCCAAGCCCTAGAAGATAAGGCCACCACAGCCACCCAAGGTAGCGTTCAATCAAGATCACCAGCGGAAATCCCAAGCCGATGGTGAGCAGAGTGAGAAAACCCAGCCAGATTCCAAACGCCTCCATCTAAATTTTCTCCTCAGGTAGTAGAGTAGGGAAACTCATCTCTTAATCGGTCTATTGTCGTAGCAGACGAAGCGGGCTGGTCAAGAAAGCGACGATGGCGCGGGTTATGGGGATTGGCTGGAGCGTGGCCGCGCTGCACCCGTCTTTGCTGGCGGAACAACTCGATTGCGTCCCAAAGAAAGGTCATGCCTGAGATTCCCAGCAAGATTTTGAGATAGAGCTGATTAACTGCCAGCGATAAAACTTCTATTCCAAAACCACCTGTCAGAAAAGCCAGAAAGGCAATCCCCAATCGAGCGACCCGAAATTCCAGCCAGCGCACAACCACATGTCCGAAGGCAATTCCCAGAAAGGCCGTGATTGCCGAGACCAGACCAACTGCATTAATTTGCATAGCAGCGATTTTACTCTAGAGGGAGGGTCATTCGATCAATTGCCAAAGCGAATAAATTCTTCGTCTATTCCCTGTTCTTTGTGGTAAGATTTTTCGTTATCATAACAGAAATTGCATATATCTTAATGGCTAACAGGTAGGTATCGAAGAAGATGGCTAAACCACTTTTTCTGGCTGATTATCTGGACGATCATTCTCTAATGCGTAGGGCAGGTTTTTCAACCTTTGAACGCGGTCGTTTTTACTATTACGGCAACCGCGTGACCTTGAGGCACATCTCCTCAGATCGCATCGAAGCCAGCGTACAAGGTACGGATGTTTACCGCGTCAGCTTAGCTTTGAAAGGAGAAAAACTGGAGCATTCCTGTACTTGTCCGATCGGTTTGGACGGTATATTTTGCAAACACCTGGTTGCCACAGCAATGCAAGCGCGCGGACAGGTGCCAATTCCACCCGAAATTGCCTGGCAGCGCAATCTAGAACGTTTGATCCAGCAGGGCAGCTCGGCAATCCCAGAATCCTCAAGACAGATTTCGGCGCGCCAATATGTGCTTGTGTTTGGCTTAGCCCTAAGGTACTCATCAAGTTGGGGCATCATCCCGTTCCGGGTTTACGTCGGCAAAATCGCCAAGGAAGAATTGGAGTCGTTCAATTGGAACGATCCTGACCAGTTGGACGCCTATCTGCAGAAATTGCCCAACCGCAAAGGCGAAGTTGTGCGCTCTGTAGGAGAGGTTTCTTATTGCCTGAATGCAGACAGCGGTGCCTATTTACTGGCAAGTCTCCTTGCCAGCAACCACTCTTACACCACTGATTGGCTTGATTGGTTTTGGCGCGCTCCCTTGCTTCTTTATAAATCAAATGATAGCGGAACTTTCTACCACCGCTTGAAGTTACATCCGACAGCGGAAAAAGCGGTGCTGGTGATGGTTCAAGAACCAAAAGGCATCGACTTACAGCTTGCCTTGCTGATGGGGGAAAAAATACACCCCCTGAACAGTAAGCAAACCGCTCTGATAAGCAACAAGCCACCCGTGCTACTTGTCGAGGATACCCTGGTGCGCCTCTCCCATCCTGCCGCCTCGGTATTGGAGAAGTTGTTGCAAGAACCCAGAATCCATATCCCTGCCAGCGCCACGCAGAAGTTTATGGAAGGGTACTTTCTCAAACTTGCGGAAACCATCTCACTGGTCGGAGAAGGGATTCAATATTACGAGGAGGTTCAACCCCGAGCGCGACTTTACCTGTCAGAGAGAAATAGAATGTTGATCGCCGATCTGCGCTTTGATTACCTGGGCAAAGAGGTGCCCTATGAAAACCGGCAAGGCTATCTGGTGATTCCGCAGGCAGCACAGCAAACAGCCATCTTCGTGCGTCGCAACCGGACCTTTGAGGATAACGTTGAAAGCGAATTGGCAAGCGCCAAATACGGTTTGAAACGGATTGCGGTCAATGAACCAGGGCGTTTTACCTTGCGCGCCAAAGTTCATATTTTGGACTTTCTGGTCAAATCTGTGCCCCTTCTGGGCAAGGAGGGATATGAAGTTTTCGGCGAAGAACGGATCAAGTCGGTTCGAGTGAACCATGCCCGACCGAGACTCTCGCTCCAGGTCTCATCAGGGATCGATTGGTTTGATTTATTCGTCATCGTTACCTTTGGCGACCAAACCGCGGACTGGAAAGAAGTGCGCTCGGCGATTCTAAAAGGTCAGACTTACGTCAAACTGGCCGATGGCTCGATTGGCCAGATCCCACCGGAATGGATCAAACGATTCAAGAAAGTGTTTGCCTTAGGAAAGACTACCGAACAGGGAATTGAGTTGAGTGAGGCTCAGCTTCCGCTGTTCGATCTCCTTGCCAGCGAAGCAGAACTGCGCCAGGGCTTTGAGGAATTTGAGCAGCGCCGCAAACGCCTGCGCGACTTTGAGCAAATTGAGCCCCAACCTTTGCCGGCCGGCTTTCGCGGGGAGCTGCGTCCCTATCAGAAAGCCGGCTACGATTGGCTGCATTTCCTCTACCGCTATAAACTGGGTGGCTGTCTGGCAGATGACATGGGATTAGGCAAAACCGTCCAAGTGCTGGCCTTTTTGCAGTCCCTGAAAGAGACCCGCAAACCCACCTCGGCTCATCTCCTGGTTGTCCCGAAATCTCTGCTGGTCAACTGGCAGCGCGAAGCAGAGCGCTTTACCCCGCAGCTAAAATTTCTGGATTACAGCAAAGCCGACCGCATCAAAGACTTGAAGGCTTTTGACGAAGCGGATGTCGTTCTGACTACTTATGGAATCGTCTTGCGAGATATTGAACGATTGCGAAAATACCAGTTTGACATTGTAATTTTAGACGAATCGCAAGCGGTCAAAAACCCCTTAGCTCAAAGCGCCAAGGCGGTGCGTTTGCTGAAAAGCAACCATCGCCTGGTCATGACCGGAACGCCGATCGAGAATAACACCTTTGAGCTATGGTCGCAGTTTGCTTTTCTTCAACCTGGCTTGCTAGGTGGCCTGGAAGCTTTTCGGAGCGAATTTGCCGCTCCGATTGAAGGCGAGGGTGATGAAGAGACGATTGAAATCTTGCGTAAGTTGGTCTATCCCTTTATCCTTCGCCGCACCAAAAGCCAGGTAGCCCCCGAATTGCCGCCCCGCGAAGAGCGCACTGTTTTTATGGACATGAGCGCTGAACAGGAAAAACTCTATAAGCGGGTGCGCAATTATTATCGCCAGCTTTTGCTTGGCAGCATTGAGTCCGAACTCAGCAATGACCAGCGGATGAGAATTTTAGAGGGCTTGCTCCGCTTGCGTCAGATCAGCATCCATCCCGCTCTGGTTGAGGCAAACTTTCAGGGCGAAGCGCCCAAATTCACCTGGGTGCTGGAAATGCTGGAAACCCTGCAACAGGAAGGGCATAAAGCGTTGATATTCTCCCAATTTGTCGAAGCGCTTAAACTTTTAAGGAAAACGTTGGATAGTCAGGCAGTGCCCTATGCTTATCTGGACGGGCAAACCTACAACCGGCAGGCTCAAGTGGATGCCTTTCAAAACGATCCGAACTTGCCGTTCTTTCTCATCAGCCTTAAAGCAGGAGGAGTGGGCTTGAACCTCACGGCTGCCGATTACGTTATCCACCTTGACCCATGGTGGAACCCAGCCGTAGAACGCCAGGCTGCCGATCGAACGCACCGCATCGGGCAACAGAAGCCGGTCTTTATTTATAAGGTAATTCTCCGTGATACGGTTGAGGAGAAGATTCTAATGCTTCAGGAAAAAAAGCGCCAACTGGTTGATCAGCTCATTCATGCGGAGGCAAGCATTTTCAAATCTCTTACCCGAGAGGACCTGGAGGTATTGTTTAGTTAGTGGTCGACAAGCGCCACCTCCACTGAATCTGTTTCCTGTTACCAACAAAAAAGCCTTGCGATTGATGATGGCGATGAAACAGCAACGCTTTCGCAAGGCTAGTAAGGGCAACTATACTGCAAACGTTTACAGATGGAAAGGGCTTTTTGTCATGTCATATCACGCTGAATGACAGGTAAGCCAGGCCGCTATGACAAAGGAGCAAATCAGGCTACCCTGCTCTAGACAAAGCGATGAGCTTTGGGGAGGTGGTTTTTGATCATGCGATCCACTACCCTCCCCCAACCCAGTGGAAAACCATCCACACAAATTGCCATCCAGCCTTTGTTGGCAAAGGCGCAGCGCTCATCTTCCGAGAACATCCCCTCCTGAAGCGTTTCACCGCTTAAGAATTTCAAAACGGCCGGATGGTCGGTTCTCAAGTTTAATTTATGGACAACCTGTTCCCCCTTGAGAGCTAGGAGAAAGGCATGGGAAGGCTCAATGCGGTCTTTTTTGATCTCGCCCAAGAACCAGCCTGGTAAAATGACCCGCAAGCGACCCAGATCAATCGCTGCAGGGGAGATAGCATAAAGACGATGCCCATACAGAGTCAAGCGAAGCGGATCAATGTCGGCTTGAGTGAGCGAGGCAAGCCACTTTTGGATCTCTCGCCGTTGGACGGGTGGGATCAGGCGGATGGGAAAGGGCTGTACCTCCTGCCATTCACCACCGCTGCGCCGGCGTAAGACAGCAATGACATGGCCTTCAGGGAATCCTTGGTGAGGGAATAAACGATATAACCCGCTCCACTCTGGCAAGTCAGCCTCAATTCCCAGCCATTCCGGGTGGGCTCGCTCAAAGGTCACCCGCGTCTTAACCGCCACAAGCTCAAACTCACAATGCTCCTTCAAAAAGTTGCTGACCACCGCTTCGTTTTCTTCAGGAGCAAATGTGCAGGTGGAGTACACCAGGCGTCCTCCAGGGCGGACAAGACGGGCTGCCTGGGGCAAGAGACCACTCTGTCGCACGGCACAAGCCCGGACGATCTCCGGCGACCAATCCAGACGCGCTTCCAGGCTGCGCCGAAACATCCCTTCTCCCGAACAAGGCGCATCCAACAAGACGCGATCGAAGAAAGCCCCCCATTGATCGGCCAGACGATGAGGAGGCTCGTTGGTGACAATGACGTTACGGGCACCCCAGCGCTCGAGATTTTTCACCAAATCCCAGGCCCTTTGAGAATGGAGGTCGTTCGCAACCAGCAAGCCTTGCCCGTTGAGGCGAGCGGCAATATGAGTAGCCTTGCCGCCAGGCGCTGCAGCGAGATCGATGATGCGTTCACCGGGTTGGGGATCTAATAGCTCTACTACGGCCATTGCCGAGGGTTCCTGGAGGTAATACAGCCCGGCAGCGTGATAAGGGTGTTTGCCTGGGCGGCCCTCTCCACCGACAAAAAAGCCTTCCGGACACCACGGAATCGGGCGCAGGTCAAAGGGTGAGAGGTTCAAGAACTCAGCGATAGATATTTTCAGCAAATTGACGCGTAAACCACTTTGCGGGGGCTGGTGTAGCACTGAGAGGAAAGCTGGGAATTCTGCCCCTAACCAATCCCGCATTCGTTCGAGAAAGCGAGGGGGAATTTCAACCGTGCTCACAACGAATGTTCAACCGCCTTCTCCTCAATTGAATTTTGGAGGCTCAAGGGAAGAACGCCTTCATCGTCCCGATCAAGCATTTGAACTCCTCAATGAGATATGGTTGTGTATTTTTTATATCTTAACACAAAAGTAACAACCTACCATCATAAGTAGCGTTGGTAATTTACTGAGAATACCATCCATGAATGGACCACAATTTTAACGAATGACAGGGCTATCCATGCATTCGTGAAATATTCGTGGACAGTCTGTCCTGCCAAGCAGAACCTATGGTAGTTAATTACACACAAAAGCGAATATCTTACTTCCTTAGTGGCTTTTTTGGTCATGCTCCTACGTTGTCACGGTATAGGTGAAGATGCCACTCCTGGAGACTTTGTACGAATTTTGGAGTTATGTTCCTCTATTCATAAAATAAAAAAGCTCCCTTACACTTTATTAATTGTCGACAAAATCTAAAATTAATATCGAAATAGTCTTGACAAATTGGATTTTCTTTGTATAATTAACAATAGCTAGACAATATCTAGACACTATATAAAGGAGTTCCATATGAAAAAGTTTACGTCCCTTCTTGTTTCCCTGATTGTTCTAAGTTTAACCCTGGCAGCTTGTGCTCCAGCAGCTACGCCGATGCCGGAGCCAACCGCCACCCCCATGCCCATGCCAACGGCTACGCCGATGCCCGAGCCAACTGAAGCTCCCAAAACCATTGTAGATATCGCCGTTGCCGACGGGCGCTTTAAAACCCTGGTTCAAGCCGTTCAGGCAGCCGGCCTAGCCGAAACCCTATCCGGCCAAGGTCCTTTCACCGTCTTTGCTCCAACGGATGATGCCTTCGCAAAGCTTCCGGCAGGCACTCTTGAAGCCTTGTTAGCCGATCCAGAGCAGTTGAAAAATATTCTACTCTACCATGTGGTGGCTGGAAAAGTGATGTCTGATCAGGCAAAATCGCTATCCGAAGCAGAAATGCTCAACGGTGAGAAAGTCTCCATCAAGGCAGAAATGGACAAATTGATGATCAATGACAGCCAGGTGGTGCTTGCGGATATCGAAGCCTCCAACGGAGTCATCCATGTGATCGACACCGTCTTGCTTCCTCCCCAAAAGGCAACCATTGTTGATATTGCTAAAGAAGATGGCCGCTTTACCACCCTCCTGTCAGCCGTTGAAGCAGCCGGACTGGTGGATACCCTGAATAGTGAGGGTCCTTTCACGGTCTTCGCCCCCACCGACGAGGCCTTCGCCAAGTTACCTGCCGGGACGATTGAAGCCTTACTGCAAGATATCCCTCAACTTTCCAGCATTTTGCTCTATCATGTCGTGCCAGGCAAACTAATGGCAGCCGATGTGACCGCTGCAGATTATCTGAATACTGCGCAGGGTGAATCGGTGCGAATTAAAGTCGAAGACGGAAAAGCCTACATCAACGAAGCTCAAATCATCCTCACCGACATTGAAGCAGCCAATGGGGTTATCCATGTCATTGATACGGTCATTCTGCCCGGCAAGACGATTGCTGATGTGGCCGTCAATGATGGACGCTTCTCAACTTTAGTTACTGCTCTCCAAGCAGCCAACCTGGTTGAGACTCTGCAAGGCGAGGGTCCCTTCACCGTGTTTGCCCCCACTGACGATGCCTTTGCCAAGTTGCCAGCCGGCACCATTGAATCGTTGCTGAAAGATATTCCAACGCTAAAGAATATCCTGCTCTATCATGTGGTTTCCGGGGCTGTTAAGTCTGATCAAGTAGTCACTTTGACCAGCGCCGACACGGTTGCAGGCAAGCCGGTCACAGTTAAAGTAGAAGATGGCAAAGTATTTATCAATAACGCTCAGGTAGTGATTGTCGATATTGTCGCCAAAAACGGGATTATTCACGTCATTGACACGGTTTTGCTGCCAGAATAATCCAATCCTCTCTCCTCCTTCTCCTCCTTTTGAACCCCGGCGCTTGAATTGAGCGCCGGGGGGATTTTTTACCATCAGGAAGCAGGATATTTATCCAGTCGACAATGACTCATCGCTCAGAAATGCCAGAAAAGCATCGACAACTCGCGGGTCAAAGTGTTTACCTTTTTGATCTTTCAAGTACTTTAATGCCTGTTCATTGCTCCAGGCGCGGCGATAAGGACGGTCGCTGGTCAAGGCATCCCAGACATCCACAACGGCAAAAATGCGCGCCGCCAGAGGAATCTCTTCACCTCTTAAGCCCCGCGGGTAACCACTGCCATCCCACTTTTCATGATGACAATAAGGAATATCCAGAGCAGAGCGCAAGAAAGGAATGTTTTCGAGCATCTGCAGAGCAAAGAGGGGATGTTGGCGCATCATTTTCCATTCTTCTTCGTTCAAAGGGCCGGGCTTTTGTAGAATGGCATCTGGGATTGCCATCTTGCCGATGTCATGTAACAAAGCTCCGCGTCGTACAGCCGCTAATTGCTGATCCTCAATACCCAAACGACGGGCAAGCTGCAACGTCATCTCAACCACCCGTCGGCTGTGCCCTTCGGTTTCCATGTCGCGAAATTCCAACGCCTTCGCCCATCCCTCAATGGTGGCGTCATAGGCTTGCAAGAGCTGCTGGTTGGTATTTTGCAAATCATTGAAGAGGCGCAAATTCTCGATCGCAATGGCTGCCTGTCCGGCCAAGGTCTCCAAAAACGCCATCCACTCTGGGGAGGGATTAATCGGCTGGCGCTGATAGATTTCCAATACCCCGATCACTTCCCCTTTGGCAATCAAAGGCACGCCAAAATAAGCCTGGAAATGTTCATCCTGAAAGTTCAGAGACCGATCAAAGGCTTTGGCTAGCTTGTCAGCCTCGGAAATCGTGACGATTCTGCGCTCGAGCGCAGCCAAACCGGCAAAACCCTTGCCCAAGCGGACTTCGCTATACTGCAGGGCAGAGGTTCTGAAACCCTGACCGGCGGCAAAATGCAAACTTTGCGTCTCTGGACGATAGAGAAGCACTGCGGCTGCGTCCACCTGGAGCTGCGTTAAAACATGGCTGAGCAGGATGTCAAGGATTAGGCGCAAATCGAGGCTGCTGATGATCGCCTGGTCAATCTGGCGCATCGAAGTCAAGCGTTCCAGCCGTTGCTGGGCGGCGCGAAACTGGTAGGCATTATCAATGGCTATCGCAGCCTGACTGGCAAAGGCAACTAAGAGCGCCTCAGTCTGGTTGAAATTTGAGGGTCGTTTGCTGTATAAATGCAACACCCCTAAGTTTTTCCCTTTAACCCTGAGCGGCAAGCTGATAAAGGAACGAATTGCGGCTGCCATCAGGGCTGGATTGACCGTTTGCGGCGCTCCCTCCCCAAGAGGTGGCTCGATGCGCCCATCTGCAGTAACCGATTCCCCGATGGCAATCTGCTGGTTGTTCAGCACCCAATAGGTGATTCCATCTGGACGAAGGGTATAACGGAGGGATGAATAGCCGATATGGTCTTCAGCGTGCTGACCGAGTTGCCCGGCTTCATTGACCAAAACAATCCCGCCGTAATCCGCCTGAGTCAGACGCTTGGCTAAGGTGATGATCTCCTGGAGCACCTGTTCGAGATCGAGTGAGGCGGTCACAATCTGACAGGCTCTGGAGAGAGCATCTAACTGCTCCATCCTGACTTGCAGGTTTTGTTCGTAGGCAACTCGTTCAGTAATGTCGGTGATAAAACCTTCGAGGGCGATTACCGTTCCAGCTTCATCAAAGATGCCCTCGCCTTTCTCCCACACCCACTTTTCCCTGCCATCGGCGGTCAGAATCCGGTAGGTGATCTGGAAAGGCTTTCTTTCAGCCAGCGCTTTCTGCACGCTCTCCCAAACCAGCCCTCGCTCTTCTGGATGAATCAAGCTGGCATAGGAGCGCTCCCGGTTGCACATCAACGCTTCGGCGCGATAGCCGGTTAACTCCAGACAGCCTTCACTCACAAATTCCATCGTCCACTGCGGATCGTTCTGGCAGCGATAAGCCATGCCCGGCAAGTTGTTCATCAGCGTTGCCAAACGCCGGCGACTTTCCTGAAGCTGTTGTTCAGCGGCTTTTCTCTCCGTAATATCTCGCGCCACAACCAAAACCTCTCTGGCTTTCCCCTCACGCTGGAAAGGAGTAGAGTGCACTTCCATTATCACTCGCTGCCCGGCTTTATTGAGAAATTCAATCTCATACTTTAAAGTTTGCAGGTTGCCTGCCAGACGTGCCCGCTGTCGTTCCTCTAGATGGGCTAAGAACTCTGGCGCGATGAACTCAGAGATCTTGCGGCCAATGACTTCTGCGGCACGAAAACCGGCAAAATCCAATCCAGCCTGGTTGACGTATTGAATCACTCCTTGCATATCATGGACGATGATAATATCCGGCGTGGTTTCGGCAAGTAGCCGATATTTTGCTTCGGACTCACGGATCACTTCCGCCATCCGGGCTTGCTGTTCTTCCAGTTCCAGGTTATATAAGGCAAAGGCAAGATCGCCAGCCACTTCCTCGAGGAGAGATTGTTCTTCCCCCTCAAAGGCATACTCTTTAGGCAGCGAGACGGTGAGCACACCATATAGCCTCTCTTCATAGCGGATTGCGACACTCATTGCAGCATACCCATGAAAATGCTGTGCCAGCGGAGCGGCGGTGAAAACAGCGCACGCATCTTCGACAAAGACCACCTCTTTTTGTTCTATCGCTCGCTGCTCAATGATACTAAACTCACCTCGTAACAGGCTTTGCCGTAACGTTGCAAAAGCTTCATCGATTCCGGCTTCGACCACGCCTTGCACCTGTCCCTGCGGATCAAAGGTAACGATCCAGGCACTAAAATAACCGGCCGGTTCAACAAGAGCGTTACAGGCTTCTTGCAGCAGCGTCTGGCGGTCTTTTTCGCGCACAATCAGTTGGTTGACGTTACGGATGGCACGCAAGAGACGATTGAGGTTGCTGGCCCTTTCTTCGAGCGCCTGAAGGTTGGCAAGCGCTTCGATGCGGGCAACGAATTCCCGCATGGGGATCGAGCGCAGAATGTAACCATCCGCGCCAGATTCCAATCCGCCGGACTGCGTCTCAGAAGAAGTTTCTGCAGTGCCCAATAAGACGATTAACGGTCGTCTGGGGCTGGCTTCTGCCCGGATGAGCGCCCCAAGTTCCCCGCTTTGAGCATGCAGGAGGGCATCGCTGACCAGGATGATTTGCGGTTGGCTGGCTTTGATCTGCTCAAGGGCAACCTGAACGGTGGTAGTTTCGACCACTTCCATTGATGCGTCGCGGAGGGTTTCAGCCAGACCGCCGCGCAAAGATGGATCATCCTCGATGATCAGAACCCGATAAGTTGAACGACCCAAGTGGGCAGCATCCATGATCCTACCTTTGTTAAATAAGGCTAACCTAAGCGATAAGGGAATGCAGCTTACTCAAACAATATGACAGGGATTACGAAAGCATTACCTTAAGAGAATAGGTTAAGATAATTGTAACCCCAAAACCGGATTGGTGCTGTGTTACCCCGCTCGTAACAACCTACCATCACAAGGAGTGTTGATAATTTATTGAGGAAACCGTCCACGAATGGAATACGAATTCACGAATGACAGCGCTATTCGTGAATTCGTGAAATATTGGTGGACGGTCTGCCCTGCCAAATATAGCCTATGGTAGGTAATTATCTCCGTTGCGCGAATCGAAACCCAGTGAAAGTTTAGCTTTCGCAGTGTTTCCATCGGAATTTTCACTGCCCAATTTCAAGGGATTGGGCGACGATGCGGAGAGGAATTGCGGGGGTATCTTGCCAATAGCGGGCAAAGTTCGTCGCCAGCACGCTGGAACTGGCGATGACATTCTCTGCCCAGCGATATCCGATCGTTTGATACAGCAGCTCGCTGCGGAGCTGCAGAGGGAATTGAGCCTGGCTAACATCTACCTGTACGGTCAGAGTGTCCCCGCCCGCAAGGAAATTTGTGTCATTCAGCGCCTCTCCAACAACGGTGATGTGAGCCGGCGCGCTGGCTTTATCAAAGCCCAGTGGCAACAAGCGGTTGTCTTTCAGGTATCCAGCCGCATGGAGTTGTACGGTGGTCACCTCCTGCTGGATGTTATGCATGATGCTCTCGTAAATTTGAACTTCCCGGGGCGAAGTGATTCGTTCATAATGGGGTTCAAATCGGCTTGGGTCGAGATCGTTATCGTTTTCCAAAATCCGGCCTTGATTGTCATAGTCTCCCGACTCGAAGATGAGCTCCCCCTGCGCATCGGTAATGGCAATGTGTAGCCATGCCCTGCGCGAAGGAAAACCAGTGGGGAACTTGTGTCCGCTCAGGTTAGAGATCACCAGTTCAAAGGAAAGGATACCATCTTGAATTTGAGGGTTCTGGATTTCGAGCGTTGCCGTGCGCGTCGTCACAAAGTCCAGGGTCTCGGCGATCACGTCGCGGAAATGGCGGGTATCCGCCTCTACGCCCAGCTCAACGGCAAAATTGTTGAGCACACTCAGCATGGTTGCATTGCCACCCAGGAAATTATGTTGTGAGACGCCCAAATAACGATTTTGCGGGGTGATATTCGAAATCGGTAAAGCTTCCTCGGCTCTGGTGAGGTGGCAATCCTGGCAAGACCGCCGAGTGACGTATTCTGACTGCAACCATTCGCTATAGGGTGTTTGCTCGGGAAAGGTCTCTTCTCCTTGACTCAGCGTGCCATCCGCTTGAAGGTAGTGAAGAGATAGCTCGTGACAGGTGGCACACAAGGAAGATTGGCGCACGTGTTCACTTTCCACCGGTTCGTATCCCGAAGCACCAGCCATCATCGAAACGCTCTGGCGTGACATCGGGAAAGGCCCATATAATGGCCTTGTGCCAACCGGTGCGGTTAAATCTATTGACAAATCACCGCTATCTCTGGCATCCGCCCCGCTCAAAGGAGGAATCTGGTGACAGACGGTACAGGAGACGCCATCCATCGCCAGAAGGTGATCGGGGTGTTGGATGTGATATACACTTTGATCGGTGACTAAAGCGATCGATTGCTCTCTGGCAAAAGCGCTATAGCGCGCCATTGGGGTATGGCAGGTAGCGCATTTCTCCTCGATCGCTGTAGCGTATTGAGGCGACTTCTCTACTTCAAACGCTACACTTGCCCGGAAGTAGGGGTCTCGAGCAGAGTTTGCCATCATCGAAGCTCGCCATCGTTCGGCGGGATCGAATTCGAGTCCTGAAGCGTCTTTGATGGCTTTGTGACAGGGGACACAGGTGGCCGCGGTTGCAAACCATTGATTGGTAGCTGCGCTCAAGACAGTTTTGCGTTTGTCTTCCCTGAGAGAAAAGGGCAAAGCAGCCAGTTCGGGATCGCTTGAAATGTTTTCCGATTCGTTTGCTTGGGGAAGGACTGCGCCTTTACCACAAGCACACATCAAAGCACAGAGAAAGCCAACGAGTAAATAGGAGATGAGCTTTTCGGGAATGTTTGCTATGCCAGTCATATTCGATGATTTTCAGCAGGTATTTTATCTGCCGGGAATGTTTTGTACTAAAAGCCTGCCTCTTTCAGCCCAAATTGGGTGAGAATAACCGCGCCAAATCCGATCAGACCGACGCTAAAGGGAACAATCCAACCCACACAAGGAACGAGAGCGGATACGCCATTGATGACAAACACCAGAAGAAACGTACCTGCTCCAGCAGTAATCGGCAACGACCAGGTTTGCCCCAATCCCTCAGCCAAACGCCGCCCCGTTTCCAGACCCACAGCCAGGATGCCCAAAAACCAGCCCAAAACAGCCAGGAGAAAACCCAGAAAGGCAATCGGCAACAAGATCAGGGTGATCGCCAGCAAAACGATTCCTACAGAAACGACCACCACGGACACCAGTCCAACCATCCAGGCAATGAACGCCTGACCGCGCACCGCATTGGCGATTCGCTCCAACGCCTTTGGGAATAAAAGCCCGCACAGGATTGCCAGTGCGCTCCAGGCGAAGACACGAAACAAGAATCCACTCCACTTCGTCCAACCGCGAGCCAACCAATCCAGATTTGGCAATTCAAAGCGGAAGGGATACACAGCTCCAAAAGGACGCAAGTTTTCAAACTGCAGAACCTGTCCGGCAACACTTGCTCCCTTGGCTTGTTGATAAGCCGACCCATAGAGAAGGAGATCGCCGTTAACCTGCGCGCTTTGTTGCAGGGTAATTTTGCCGCCAAAACCGACAACATCGCCGGCAACACTTCCAGAACAAGTTAATTCACCGCCAAAAAAGGCGATGTTCCCCTGAACCTTTGAGCCTCGGCGAAGCTCCACCGTTCCACCAAAGACAACCAGGTCTCCCGCGAGGATTTCGTTCTCTTGCAGGATAAACTGCCCTCCCAAGACCACCTTGCTTTCCCTTAAGCCCCCCGCCAAGACCTGGAAGGGGGTCAAAAGAGCCAAAAGCAGGATGATCAGGGTGGCAAATAGAACACTTCGTTTCATTGAGTTCTAACCCTTCCAAAGCTAAACTTGCGTAACATTACTAGCCAGATTGCCATAAGCCCCAAAAATGCCATACCGAAGGCAATCTCTAACATCGGGGGAATTACCTGGGCAATTGCTCTGCCCACCGTTGACAGGAAGGTCACCACGCCCTCCACCGCCGGGATCAGGGCGCTGAGGTTATACACAGCAACCATCACCCGCAGCCAGAGCGGTTGCGCAGGAGAGGCAATCAGAGCGAAGAAGGGGAAAGCGAACAAAGCCGCCAAAAGCGAAGTAACCAGAAAGACGCCCAACGCCCGACGCTGTTGCGCCAGAGCTGTTTGGCGCAGGTGGCGTTCTCGCCAACGCTGGCTAAACCCTTCACGAGGGTTAACCCATTGCGCTAGCTTCAGTTCCACCTCCGTTTCCTGCCAGGCTGTCCGCAAAGCCCGACAACGTTCGCAGGTGTGGATATGCTCTTCAAGGAGAATTTGTTCCCCGGGCGGCAAGGGTTCATCAGCAAATAACCGTTCCTCAAAAAACCGGTGATTCATATCCTTTCCTTTCTACCTCTCGAGATACTGGCGGATATTTTTCTAACCAGCTTTCCGCTAAGGCGCGTCGGGCGCGGTGTAAACGGCTCTTTACGGCGCTCACCGTCAGCGACAGGCTTTGAGCGATTTCCTCGTAAGAAAAATCGTACCAGTAATATAAAACAATCGCCGCTCGATCGGTTTCGGAGAGTCTCTTGAGCAATTGTTGAAGTCGCTGTTGATCTTCGCGCAAACTGATCGTTGCTTCGGGAAGCGGATCGTGGCTGGCAAATTCGAGGTCAGGGTTATCCTCCAAAGAAAAAACGGTCATTTTGCGCTTGCGAATTTGATCGATGCAGTGGTGCGCCGCAATCGAAAGCAGCCAGGTAACAAACGATCGCTGTTGATCGAATTTGCGCAAGGAATGAAATGCCCGCAAAAAAGTCTCCTGGGCAGCATCTTCGGCGTCTTCAGCATTGCCCAACATGCGGTAACAAAGATTGTACACAGATCGTTGATAGATTTCAATCAATTGCACAAAGGCTTCCGTATCACCCGCAAGGGCTTGTTGAACCCAATGCAGTTCTTGCTCTCGCATGTCTTCGCCTTGAACCGTCGGTTTCATATTCGCTTTCCTACTTTCTATACGATCAACTCTCCAAAATGTTTCGCTTGCCGTGTTCAAGACCAAGCAGATTGGGTTCTCGCCCCTGACCGGGGCACTGCTCAGGGTGTTCGCTCGACCAGAGGTTTAAACCCCTCCCCAAATACCTCATTGGCTTGTCCAATCACCATAAACGCCTGTGGGTCTGCAGCGCGCACAAGAGCTTTAATCTGAGCAATCTCTGAACGACTCACTACACAGTATAGCACCGTTTTCGGGCGACCGCTAAAACCTCCTTCGGCTGGAATCAACGTCACACCGCGTTCCATTTCAAAGAGGATCTTCTGTCGGATTTCTTCTGGACGTTCGCTGATGATCATCGCTGTGCGGGTGACATTCGAGCCTTCGAGGGTCACTTCGGCAGCCACACCGCTGATATACAACATGACAATGGCATACAAGGCATTTTCCCAGCTAAAGGAAATCCCCGCCAGGAACATGATCAGCGCATCGGTAAGCATGTAGGACTGCGAGAGAGAGACTCCCCAGCGATGATTGAGGATGCGCGCCAGAATGTCGCTTCCCCCACTCGTACCCTGCCCACGATAAACCAGGCCGAAACCAATGCCACTGATCACACCACCATATAAAGCGTTCAGGTTTAAATCCGGGGTAATTCCTTGTGTGGGCAAGAAAAAAGTCAGAAGATCAACCAGGAGCGAAAAAGTCCCGACGGCAAGGACGGTTCGCAAGGCAAAGCGCAGCCCACCCAAATAGCGCCAACCCAGAAGAAAGAGCGGAATGTTCCCAATGATGACCATCAACCCGATTGGCCATTGGGTGTAATAATGGATGATTTGAGCCAGACCGGCAATTCCTCCAGACGCCAAACGGGCGGGAATTAAAAACAGACGCATGGCGAGGGCTTGCAAAAAAACCCCCGCCAGGATCAACAGCACATCTCGCCCATCTCCCCAAGTAAAAGTGAATCCAAAGCTACGCTGCTGTTTCGTCATCTTCATCCAATAGTCTGGCATTTGCCAGATGTTCGATCACACCGATCACAGCCGAATTGTCTAATTCGCGCATGCCCATTTCTAACATCGCATGATACAGTTGGGTGTGAACGGCTGTGCTGGGTAAGGGAATGCCATACTGTCGAGCTGTCTCAATAACAATATCGAGGTCCTTGGTCTGCATATAGGCCTTAAAACCAGGCGCCCGATTGCCAGCAAATAAACGTTGGGGTTTGACATCCAGCGTCCAGCATTGAGCTGCGCCGCCTTTGATAGCTTCGACCACCTTCTGTGGGTCAGCGCCGGCTTTCTTGGCAAAGATCAGCAATTCGCCCATGGCAACCATTTGGGCTGCCACCATAATCTGATTGGCGGCTTTGGCGATCTGTCCTGCGCCAGCTTCGCCAACATGGGTAATCGTCTTCCCCATCGCCTCAAAGATCGGGCGTACTTTTTCTAAGGCTTCAGCCGCTCCACCTACCATAATCGCCAATGTACCCTGGCGAGCGCCAATGTCTCCGCCACTAACCGGGGCATCCAGCGCCAAAACGCCCTTTTCTGCCAGGCGCCTGGCGATTTCGCGCGCCACAGCCGGCTTGATCGTTGAATTATCGACGTAGATCAACCCAGCATGGGCGCCCTCGATAATCCCATTGGCGCCAAGCACGACGGATTCAACATCCGGCGTATCGGGCAAATTGGTAAAAACCACATCCACTTGCTCGGCGACTTCCTTTGGGCTAAAAGCAGCCTTTGCCCCTTCGCCCACTAACTCTTCAACCGCTGCCCGACTGCGGTTGTGCACAACCAGCGGAAACCCAGCTTTAAGAATATTGCGGGCAATCGATTTGCCCATTAAACCCAGACCGATGTAGCCAACGCGTAGGTTTGACATTGTTCCTCCTGGTACGATTGAATTTCGGATGGGGTAATTGTATTACAATTGGAAAGTTTTTTGCGCAATAATCAATAATCCTTCCTGACATCGTCTTTCTTTGCTAGAATAAGACGGTTTGTTTGACTGCGAAAATGGATAGCTCCGCCTTCAACTCCTCTCTTCTCGGTGGAATCGCCGCCCTCAGCGCGGCTTTTTTATGGGCTTTAGCTTCGATTTGGTTCAGTCGTTTAGGGAAACACCTGCTCGTTATTCAGATCAACCTGCTAAAGGGCTTTCTTGCCATCGCCATCCTTTCTGTCATTCTAATCCTGAGTGGGGGCACACTGGCAACTTTGCCCTTCCTGCCGATGGCAATGCTGCTCATCAGTGGCATCGTTGGGATTACCATCGGTGACACCGCCTATCTGAAGGCCTTGCAATCGCTCGGCCCGCGACGCACCCTGTTGCTTGCCAATCTTGCTCCTCCCATGGTTGGATTGATGGCCTGGGCATTCCTGGACGAGCGCCTCGCTCTGCGCGCCTGGTTGGGTATCTTCCTGACCCTAGCGGGAATCACTTGGGTTATCTTCGAACGCATTCGGGAAGAGGATAGGTCAACCAACCTGCACAAAGGCTTGTTCTTTGGCTTTCTGGCTGCTCTCTGTCAATCGGTTGCTGTGGTTTTATCCCGAGCTGCGTTGACCCGCAGCCCAATCGATGCTTTACAAAGCACGATCGTGCGGCTCGGCGCAGCAATTTTCGTGCTTGCCTTCTGGTCGCTGGTAAGACAGCAATCGATTCTGCCCTGGCGACCGTTGGTCTCCCGGCCGCGTCTGGCAGTCTGGTTGATGACAGCTACCTTGTTAGGCACCGTTCTGGCAATGTGGTTACAACAAATTGCCATCGAGCTGACGCCAGTTGGCATCGTTCAAACCCTGCTCTCCACCAGCCCGCTGTTCATCCTGCCGATTGTCGCCCTACAGGGGGAACAGATTTCACCCCGCGCTGTCGCAGGCGCATTGGTCGCTCTGCTGGGCGTTGGCTTATTCTATCTCTAATCTAGTCCTCACCCTTTGCGCTTGACCTGCGGACCTTGAGGCGTATCTTGAACCAACCAGCCCAACGCCTCGATTTGGCTGCGCAAAGCATCCGCTATGGCCCAATCTCGCTTTTGACGGGCTTCCTGCCGCGCCTGAACCAGCTCTTGTACTTCGGGAGGAGGACTATCCTCTTCAGGAGATCGAGATGCCTCTTGAAGGGCGCGGCTCCAGATGGTTAAAGGTATTCCAAAACCCGGCTCGGGAAGGGAAAAGGGGCAACAGATATCTAAGGGGAAAATTGCGCCGGCTTGAAAATAGTGAACATGGCTTCCCATCTGGCGAGCCAAAGCAGTTAACTCCTGATCGGCGAGGGTCTGTCCGTAAGCCGATTCGTGCGGGTTACCATGATGAATTAAAGTCACACCGCCATTGCCATAGACCCGCGCAGTCATGCTGGCTAAATCCAAAAACAAGGCTGTTTTCTCGTCAATCCCGATTACCAGACAGGGTTCGGGTAAAAGTTCGACCAATCGGGCAAACCGTTCTCTCCCCATAAAACAGCGCGAGGTATCTAATTCTGCCCCGCCCTCGTTGTTGTTCCAATGCGGGATGAACACCATCGACAAGTCATACAAGCCAAAGAAATTCAACCCCTCTTTCCAATGCAGCTCCTCGCCCACCTTATAAATCTCGTAAACCGGTAAGGCAAAGCGACTAATCGCAATCGTTGCTGCGCTGGCAAGCACCAGGTCGGCTCCGAGGTAATGGCGGGCAAGGATCACCTGCCAGGCAAGGCTATCGCGAAGCTGACGGACAGCATACGTGGGGCTACCTGGACCCATAAAGATCACCTCTGCCCGCCAGAGAGGCGCAATGACCTCTTCCAAATCGGGTGAAAAAGGGCTTCCCCGCTTGCGCGCTGGCACAATTTCGACCTGCGGTTGATAATTCTGAAGGTGATGTTGGAGAAACTCTGCCACCCTTCCGATCACCCGCGCCGAATTTAACTCAAACCCCGCCGGCGTTTCTAAAAGCGCCAGACGGGGTGGATGATCAAAACGGCGGAAGACTTCTTCAAAAGCTTTACGGCCACTGGGTGAGGTTTCCCCTGAACCTAATAACACGACTCGACCTGGACGAAAATCACCGATAAGAGACTCTGCCATGTTGGTCTATTTTCCTTGATAGCGCCGGGTGATATTTGGCACCAGATATTCTCTGAAAGAACGCTCCAAATTATACTCGGGCTGCCAGCCCCAATCGCGTCTGGCGTCATTATCATTCATATCTTCCGGCCAGCTATCGACAATTGCTTGCCGACGCAAGTCAGGCGCAAATGTGATTTCCGCTTTGGGGAAGGCCTCAAGCACCCAATCTCGAAATTCAGCGGCTGAAAGGCTAAAACTGGTGACGTTATACACCCGTCGGGTCAGTTTTTCCAGCGGGGCAGCAGCCAGTTTCAGTAACGCCGTTATGGCATCCGGCATTGCCATAAAGGGGATGCGTGTGTCTGCGCGCACAAAACAAGCATAAGGTTTGCCCTGGGCGGCGGCGTGCAGCATCTCCGGCCCATAATCAGAGGTGCCTCCGCTTGGCACCGTAAAGGCGCTAATCAGACCGGGGAACCGTACCGAGCGAAAATCTACCATCACCGGTCGCTCAACTGCTAACTGTCGATAATATTTGGAGTAGTACACCCCCAACATTTCACAATAGAGTTTATTGCTACCGTACATTGTGCGCGGATAGTTCCACTCCCACTCACGCAGGCGCGGGAACTGGGCTTTGGTCGATAAATCGGGCAGGCCATAGATCGCCACCGAGCTTGGGAAGATAAACAAAACCGGCTTACCCCGCCAATCGGATTGATCAGAAGCTATTTGCAATAAGCCCAAAGTTCCTTCGACGTTGACCCGGTGGGCTGCTTCGGGGGTAAATTCAGCGCGGGTTGAAAGCAAAGCCGCTAGGTGATAAATGATATCGATCTCATATTCCGAGACCAACCGCTCCAGTAAGGCACGATCACAAATGTCGCCAATGGTGTGGATGACCTTCGACTGCAAAGGTTCTGGCAATGGACGGATATCTAAGGACAGGATGTCGGTGACCCCCTGCTTCAACAATTGCTCGATCAAAGCTGTCCCAATCTCGCCGGCTGCCCCGGTTACCAGAATGACTTTTTTCCGCATTCAGCTCTCCTTTCTTTAGATTGCCTGCCCACGGGGGGGTCAATGTTATAATCAAGTGTGGAAAACATTGCCCATCTGTACCTATTGTACATGATATTGTTCAAAATTCGAGGTCACCATGCCACTAGATATTATTGTCGGAACACAATGGGGGGACGAAGGAAAAGGCCGCATTGTCGATCTGCTGGCTGCAAAAGCGGACGCGGTTGCGCGCTATAGCGGCGGTGACAATGCCGGCCACACGGTCACCGTCGCAGAGCGAATCTTTAAGCTACACCTCATTCCCTCTGGAATTGTGCATCCTCACACGCAGGCTTTTATCGGAAATGGGGTCGTCATCAATCCATCTACTTTGCTTTCCGAAATCGATCAACTACGCCAGGCAGGCATCGAGGTGCACCCACGACGGCTATTTATCTCCTATGCAGCCCATATCATCACCGCTGGACATATCGCGCTCGATCGTGCCCAGGAAGCCGCCCGTGGGGCATCAAAAATCGGCACGACCTTACGCGGCATCGGACCCGCCTATACAGACAAGGTTGCCCGGCAAGGGCTGCGCATGGAATTGATGAGCGCTGAAAAACGGTTTGGCGAAGCCTTGCGAGAACACTTCCAGCGTGTCAATCATAGCCTGCAGAAACTCTATAACGCAGAGCCCCTCGCAATAGAGCCATTGATTGAAGAATATCTTGGCTACGCCCGTTCCTTGAAACCCTACCTTGCAGATGTATCGGCTATCCTCAGTGAGGCCTTGTCAAAAGGGAAACGCGTGCTGGCAGAAGGTGCCCAGGGAACACTGTTAGACCTTGATCATGGCACCTATCCATTTGTGACCAGCTCTAGCCCCACTGCACCTGGTGCACTACTGGGCTTGGGTTTAGGAGCCGCTTGCGTCGACCGCGTCATCGGCGTTACCAAAGCCTTCCAAACGCGAGTCGGCTCAGGCCCTTTCCCAACTGAGGTTTTCGACCAGACGGCTGAGCATTTACGTGGCAGCGGTGCAAATCCCTGGGATGAATTCGGCACCACCACCGGCCGCCCACGCCGAGTGGGCTGGCTAGATCTGGTGCTGTTGCGCTATGCCATTCGGGTAAACGGTGTCAGTGAACTTGCAGTCACCAAGCTAGACATCCTTAGTGGGCTGGACGAACTCAAACTCTGTATTGCTTATCAAGCCAATGGACAGCGCTATGAGATACCGCCATTTGGGCCAACCCAACTCGAATCCTTTACCCCACTCTATAAATCCCTGCCGGTTTGGAAAGAGCCCATTCGTTCCTGCCGCCGATGGGAAGATTTACCCGCCAATGCGCGTTCGTACATTCAACACATCGAACACCTTTGCCACGTGCCTGTTTCTCGCATCTCAGTTGGACCGGAACGAGGTGATGTGATTGAAATCGGCTAAGCGGCGACAAAAGGATGTGCTCGAATGCCTCTTCGTCCATCGCCCAACCCTCTTCCATTGGGGTAGTAAACGGTTTGCGCTCCTTTTTAGCCTGCTCAGTTTCTTTGCCCTGATAGCCTGTTCTGCGCCAGCAGAAGGTGCGCCATTGCCACCCTCGCCACCACCGACCTTGACCCCCTCACCCACTGCGACCATCGTCTGGTTTCCGCCAACCGCCACGCCCACCCTCGCCCCTACTCAGGTGCTCACTCCTACCCTAGATTTGCGCCCGGCGATTGGCAACCTGATCTTTGAAGACCGCTTCGAAAAGGGGAGCGATTGGTCACTGGCTCAAACCGACTCCACCAGCATTGCTTTGGGTAAAAACGAAATCACCCTGGCAATTGCCCAACCCAAGCTCTACCTCTATACTTTACGCCAAACGCCACAGCTTGCTGCGTTTTATCTGGAACTAACCGCCTGGCCAAACCTCTGCCGCGGGGAGGATGAATACGGACTGCTTTTCCGCGTTACCCCCCAACTGGATTTTTATCGTCTGGCTTTGACGTGTAACGGCCAACTTCGTTTCGATCGTTTCTATCAGGGGAAAGCGTCTGTCCCGTTTCCGAAAACCTATAGCGGAGCTGTGCCGCCTGGCGCGCCCAGTTCCGTCCCGATTGCCATCTGGGCTTCTCAGAAAGAGATTACTGTTTTCATCAACGATCAGTTTCAATTTACCTTACAGGAGTCGGTCATCCCGGCAGGCGCTCTGGGCCTCTTCGCCCGTTCCGTCTCAAGCGCAGCAGTGACGGTGAACTTTTCCGACCTGAGAGTTTACGAAATTGTTCCCTGATTCAGCAACCGATGCTTCGAACGCCACTGGGTTGACTTTCGCTTACACAGGTATTGAAACTTAATGAACTCCTTCAGGCTAGCAAGGAGATAGCTATGTCAGAGCATTCGATCTCGAAAAAGCCAGCTCCCGCTCGCCGTAAGATCCTCAACCGCCTGAATAACCTCTCGGCAAAGGAATGGCTAAAGTTCCAGAAATCCTGGTTTGTTCACAACCCTCCTCCCAGGCGGAAAGACGTTCTCCGTCATCCGGCCAAATTCCCCGAAACCCTTGCCCAAGAGTTCATTGAATTCTTCACCAAGCGAGGACAAGTCGTTTTTGACCCCCTGGCCGGGACGGCTTCAACCTTAGTTGGCGCATTGCGAGCCGGCCGTCACGCTTACGGTATCGAGCTTAATCCTCACTATGTGAAGATTGCTCAACAGTGGCTTGACGAAGAAAAAGCCAAACTGCCCCCTTCAACAATCCCCGATGTCCGCATCTTTCAAGGAGATGCCCTGCAGGCGGCTGAAATCATCACTGCCAATGAGCTGCCTCCGATTGATTATCTGCTCACCAGTCCGCCCTACTGGAACATGCTCCACGCACCGGGTTTTGAAACGCAGAAAATACGCCGCAGCTCCCCGGAAATGGATGTCGTTTACTCGGATAACCCCGCAGATTTAGGAAATATTGATTCTTATGACCAATTTTTGGATCGCCTGTGTGAGTTATTTGCCCGCTTGAAGCCCTTTTTGCGATCCAAAGCCTACCTCACCATCATCGTCAAGAACGTCAAGAAAAAAGGTCGCATTTACCCTTTAGCGTGGGATTTAGGACGCCGCTTAGGGGAAATCTATGCTCTCAAAGACGAAAAAATCTGGGTGCAAGACAATCAAAGGCTTGCCCCTTATGGGTATGGACACGCCTGGGTCAGTAATACCTTTCACCATTATTGCTTGCAATTCCGCAATGAGTAAAATGCCGGCAAAAAAGACCGCCGCTTGCGACCACCTAATCCTCTCCCACCCATTCATAAACGGTTGCGCCGATGATCTCTTTCAAAGCCCGAGTGGTGAGCGCTAAATTGTCTGCGCTCGGAATCAGGTTCAGCACCAGATTCATCAACGAGGGTCTGGTCATGGTCTGCCAGCCAATCTGAGTAACCGTATAATCGGTCGGCGCAGGGATCACCTCCAAACCTTGCCGCTCGAAAACCCGCACCGAACGAGGCATGTGCATTGCAGAGGTGACCAGCAAAATGCGCTCGACTCCCATCTGCGCCAGAATGGTTTTGGTAAATTGCGCGTTCTGCAGGGTATTTTGGGAGCGATCTTCGAGGATCATGGCTTCTTCAGGCACTCCCAGCAGCTCCAAAAGTTCAGCCATTTCGCTGGCCGGATTGGCGCTGGTAGGGGTATACCACTCGATTCCTCCTCCGCTTAAGAGCAATTTTTGGGCTTTCCCCTCTCGATACAATCTGGCAGCGTAAATCAGCCGATCGCCAGCGCCGTTAATTTCCGCCATGAGGCGCGGTGGGTTGGCAGCCAGCGTTCCACCTCCCAATACCACCATCACTTCCATCTCAGGGACTTCTTTCATGGGCAGGTATTGCCATTCCAGCGTTTTCGCCAACTGGTAAGCCACCAGGCGATTGCCACCCAACCAAAGCAGCAAAAAACTCACCAGAACGGCAACCCGCCCCAGGCGCGGTTTTCGATAGAAAACCAGGGCGATGACCAGGAAAATAGATGCCAACCCCACGGGATAAATCAAAGGAGGCAAAATTTTCGATAAAAAGACAAACATATCTTGCTCCTCTCAGGTTGTTTGCCTTATTCCCCCGCCAGTTCTACTTTTAGCAAACGGTCTTGACCGCTCAGGTCTTGCAGTACCGTGACAGTAGCGGTGGGAAAGGCTTGATAGGCTAGCGCGATCATCTCAGCCGATTGATCTGCATCCATCTCACAGGTGATGAGAGCAGTCGGATGCGTGAAGCGCGGTAATACAGGAAACAGATTGCGATAGATCGCCAACCCATCCTGACCGCCATCCAGGGCTAAAACGGGTTCTTTCCCGTAAATGGGTAAGGTTTTCAGGCGCTCGGTGGGAATATAGGGTAAATTGGCACAAATGACGTCAAATCGGCTCGCCAAGGGAGGGCACAAGTTCGCGGCGCTCAAAGCAACCCGACTTTGTAAGCGATATCTTTCGATATTTCTCTTTGCCACCTGCAGGGCAGGCAATGAACAATCGCTTGCTACAACCCGCACCCGGTCGCAGGCAAGAGCAATCGAGATCGCCACACACCCCGTCCCTGTGCCAACGTCCAACACCTGCACAGCCTGAGGATGTCTCTCTAGCCAGGCAAGAGTGGTTTCGACCATCTGTTCGGTTTCCGGGCGAGGGATTAAAGTGGCTTCACTGACATAAAATTCTCGACCAAAAAATTCCCACCGGCCAAGCAGATAAGGCAATGGCACACCTTGCCGATAGCGGTGCAAATTTCGTTCGAGAAGCTTAACCTGCTCTGAAGAGAGCTCGCTTTCCCCATGGCTTAGCACCCAGGCGCGTGAGCGATTTAATAGATGAGCAATCAACACAGAGACATCCAGTTCGGATGTCTCTGTCACCCCTTTCCACTGAGGAGCTGTTTGGCGCAAAAAATCAGCTAGTTTCACAAACCGCCACAGGGTTAAGCCTCAACTTCAATCGCTGCCAGGCGTTCCGCTTCGTCCCGTAAGGCTAATTCGTCGATGAAATCGTCAATTTCACCTTCCATGACTGTCGGCAGGTTATAACTGGAATAATTAATACGATGATCGGTGACCCGCGATTGAGGGTAATTGTAAGTGCGAATTTTCTCAGCCCGTTCCCCTGTGCCAACCTGCGAGCGCCGCGCCTGGTCGATGCTTTGGCGTTGCTTTTCTATCTCAATCTCGTACAGGCGAGCACGCAATATGCTCATCGCCCGCATCTTGTTCTGTAATTGCGAGCGCTCATCCTGGCATTGGACAACGATCCCCGTGGGGAGATGCGTAATGCGGATCGCAGTAGCGTTCTTTTGCACATTTTGCCCGCCAGCCCCAGCCGATTTATAGACATCTATGCGCAAGTCCGATTCGGGAATATCCACTTCGACTTCATCAGCTTCTGCCAAAACAGCCACGGTGGCGGTGGAAGTATGAATGCGTCCGGAGGCTTCGGTAAGGGGAACACGTTGAACCCGATGCACGCCAGATTCGTACTTCAACCGTGAGTATGCTCCTCGACCCTTGACCATAAAGATGATTTCTTTGTAGCCGCCAATGCCAATCTCGTTGGCCGATAAGACGTCAATCTCCCAGCCTTTTTTCTCAGCATAACGACTGTACATGCGAAATAGGTCGGCAGCAAAAAGAGCCGCCTCATCGCCGCCCGTACCGGCGCGGATTTCCATGATGACATTGCGCGTATCGCGCTTATCACGGGGCAGCAACATACTCTTGATTTCTCTTTCCAACCGCTCGATTTGCTGGTCGAGATCATCGATTTCCATCTCCGCCAACTGGCGCAATTCGTCGTCTTCGCTGTCCAGAAGAGAACGCGCTTCGTCCCTTCTTTCTAACGCCTGGCGATACTGGCGGGCTTTTTCCACCAGCGGTTCAAGTTCGCTGCGTTCCATGTTCAATTCCGCAGCGCGTTGATAATCGCTGCCCACTTCCAGCAAGGCGCGATTCAGTTCTTCATATTTCTCTTCGATCCCACGCAGTTTTTCTAACATCCTTTACCACGTTCCAATAAGTATATTCGTGCGCTTTGGTTTGCCACTTCGATGGCAACCCTGCTTTCTTCTAGAAATAATTCAACCTTAGTTGGTCTAATAGCCATTGAATCGTTGTTGTACTCGGTTAATCAGGCTGACCGCTTGTGGCAAGGCTCTCTCCAGCTTGCCCGCCCGGCAATTCTCCGATTCACCAAACGTTCATTATACCACGCTGGAACTTCATTCCCTTAGGGAACGTCTAGTCTGCAAAAGCAGGCATGAACATTCGCAGACGTTCGCCTAAGAAGGTACTCATGAAAACCATCCTGTTGCTTCTGTTAAGTTTAACCCTCTGGCTGGGCATCCCGCTTGAACAGATCGCCCGCGCCGATGGGATCATTATCCCCGAACCGCCCATCTGTCCATTGCCCATCTGCATTGATCCTCCCTGCCCACCTCCACCGCCCTGCCCGCCAACGCCGCTTGCCCAACTGGTTATCCGTTACCATCATGTCAAGGTGACCATTGAGGATCAGCTTGCCATTACCCAAGTCGATCAGGTGTTTTATAACCCGAATGAGGGGGCAATTGAAGGCACCTATCTCTTCCCCATCCCTGCGGACGCAACGTTAACCTCTTTCAAGCTCTGGATTGACGGCAAAGCGGTGCAGGGAGAAGTGTTGGAAGCAGAGAAAGCTCGTCAGAAGTATGAAGAAATCGTTGCAACCCTGCGCGATCCGGCTCTCCTGGAATATATCGATCATGACGCTGTTCAGGCGCGCATTTTCCCCATCCCGCCCCGCGCTGAACGACAAATCACTTTAGAATACGCCCAGGTGCTGCCGGTGGAGGCAAATCTTCTCCAATACCTCTATCCGCTGAGCACCGAAAAGTTTTCCGTTCAACCCATCGAATCGGTAATGGTTAACGTCAATGTACGTTCCACCACACCTATCCGCACCATCTATTCCCCTTCCCATTCGGTCACGGTGGTACAGAAATCCCTAACTGAAGCACAAGTCAGTTACGAGGAAAGTCTTGTCCGTCCAGATCGAGATTTCTCCCTGTTAATTTCCCTGGGCGAAAGCGAAGCTATTCACCTATTCACCTTTCGCGAGCCTCACGATGCCTCTGAGCAGAATGGAACGTTTCTATTGCTCCTTGCGCCTTCGCCCACAATCTCACCTGAGCCGATCTCCAAAGACATCCTGATGGTGCTTGACCGCTCCGGCAGCATGGAGGGCGAAAAGTTTGAACAAGCCCTGCAGGCGGTACAATCTGTTCTCGATCACTTGAATCAGGAAGATCGGTTCAACATCCTGGCTTTCAGCACCAACGTTGTACAATATAAAGCCACCCTGCGCCCGGCTTCTGAAGCTGCCGAAGCCAAAAGCTGGCTGAAAACCCTGACAGCCGAAGGGAGCACGGATATCTATAACGCCCTGGTTCAGGCGATTCAGATGGTTTCCTCAGATCGCCCAACCTACCTGATTTTTCTCACCGATGGTTTACCTACGGTCGGAGTTCAAGAAAGCGCGTTGATTCTCGAAGCGGTGCGCCAGAAAGCTCCCCCTAACCTGCGTCTCTTTCCTTTTGGGGTTGGGTACGATGTGGATACCTTCTTGCTGGATTCGCTCGCTCAGGAGAATCACGGGAGAAGCAGCTACATCGAACCAGGCGAAGACCTCAGCCGGGCAGTTTCCGCCTTTTATGAGCGTATCCAGACCCCGCTGCTCACCGATCTCGCCTTAGATTTTGGCGTAATCGAAACCTACGATGTGTATCCTTCGCCGCTTCCTGACCTGTTTGCCGGCTCGCAGATTCTGGTTGTCGGTCGATATAAGGGAGGTGGGCGAACTGAGATTCGCCTGAGCGGTAAGATGAACGGGAATACCGAAACCTTCGTCTTCCGGGATCAGATCTTCAACCCGGAAGTAACCTTGAATCCCTCGCCATCCCAGGCGGTCATCCCCCGCCTGTGGGCAACGCGCAAGATCGGTCATTTGCTGACCCAGATTCGTCTCAAGGGAGCAGATCGAGAGACCATTGAGCAAATCGTGCGCCTCAGCATCCGCTATGGGATCGTGACCCCTTACACCTCCTATCTGGTCACCGAAGAGCAGCCCATCGGCAGCGGCGAACAAGCGCGCATCATTGGTGAGCAATGGCAAAGCCTGCAAACTGCGCCGTTGATGGAAGTCAGCGGCATGGGTGCAGTGCAAAAAGCGGCTGATCAGGCAGCCTTGTCTGCAGCCGAAGCTCCCTTATCCATCGAAGGCGAAGCACAGCAAAAGTTAAGAATTGTCGCCGGCCGAACCTTCATCTACGCAAACGGCGTCTGGATGGAGACAGCCTTTGACCCCGACACGATGAAAACCCAGGCAGTCGCTTTCCTCTCCTCAGATTACTTTCGTCTTTTACGAGCTTATCCAAGTCTTGGAGCAGCCTTTTCGCTTGGCGAAAGGGTGATCGCCTTAGCCGATGGCGTTGCCTATGAGGTCGTCGCCGCCGAAAGTGAAGTCCCACCCCTGGAGCTCAATCAACTCCCCGCAGATACGCCCACCCCGCCAGACCAGCCTACTGCTCAACCCGAAGAGCCAAAACCATCTAGGGCTTACCCTTGTCTTGCTGGGGTTCTGCTGCTGACGTTGCTATTGTGGAGCAAATTTTGGAGATAAAGCCCAAATCCATAAAAACTCAAAACTCTTGCCAAAACCCGAGAATTATGGTGTATAATATAAACGCTGGGGACGATATCCGAGTTAACGGGATTTCTCCACTTTAAGCAGGTTTGTCCTTTGCGTGAGTATTTCTTTATGAGGTATTTACGAAACCGTTGATCAATTCCAACCTGATTACAAAATTTGCAGGTAAACTCGGTCTCTGACATTCAAGCAAGCATTCACGCTATCTATTGTCATTTATGGATTTCCCAGGCTCTATATCGCCCTAGCACAGAAGGATTGATCTAAATTTCTGTTTATGACACCCAACTTCACCCATAAACCCATGGAATAACGCCTGCCCTCAGGAAGAGCAGAACGTTTTGAAATTTATTGAAAATCACCTGTGAAGAGAAGACGCGATGAAAGTTGTTGAATTGGAAAACATTCCCTTATCGGAATTACGCCAAATGGCAATGGAATTGAATATTCCAAATGCCAACCGCATGAAAAAAGAAGACCTCATCCTGCACATCCGGCAAGCGGAAGGGGAGCAGGAGGGAATGGAAGTCAGAGGGGGAATCCTCGAAATCATGAGTGAGGGGATCGGTTTTCTGCGATCAGGTCATTACACCCCGGGGCCCTTCGATGTTTACGTTTCGCAATCCCAAATCCGCCGCTATAATTTAAAGACGGGGGACCTGGTAATCGGTCAGGTGCGCCCACCGCGCGAATCCGAGCGTCATTATGGACTGCTAAAGGTAGAAACCATCAACGGCATTGATGCAGAGGAAGCGCGCAATCGGCCGAATTTTGAGTCGCTAACCCCCATTTTCCCGGACACCCGCTTTGACCTCGAAACCGACCGCCACACCCTCTCCACCCGTTTAATCAATCTGGTTACCCCGATTGGACGCGGGCAACGCGGTCTGATCGTTTCACCGCCCAAAGCCGGTAAAACGACCATCTTGAAGCAAATTGCCAACGCGATTTCCACCAAATACCCCGACGTTCACCTGATGGTAGCCTTGATCGGAGAGCGACCTGAAGAGGTGACCGACATGGACCGCTCCGTTGATGCCGAAGTGATCTCCTCAACCTTTGACGAGCCGGTTACCTCGCATGTGCGAATCGCTGAAATGGCTCTGGAACGCGCCAAACGCCTGGTTGAGATTGGTCGCCATGTGGTCATCCTGATGGATTCAATTACCCGTTTAGCGCGCGCCTACAATCTCGTGGTCACGCCATCGGGACGTACGTTATCGGGCGGTATCGATCCCTCGGCGCTCTACCCACCGAAACGCTTCTTCGGTGCGGCGCGCAACCTCGAAGAAGGTGGCTCCTTAACGATCATCGCCACCTGTCTGGTCGATACCGGCTCCCGCATGGACGATGTTGTTTATGAAGAGTTCAAAGGCACCGGCAACATGGAGTTACACCTCTCCCGGCGCTTACAGGAACGGCGCATTTTCCCTGCAATTGACATCGAACGCTCCTCAACCCGCCGCGAAGAGTTGTTACTAGGTCCAGACATCACCCAAAGGGTCTGGTTGATGCGGCGCATGTATGATGCCATGATCACTCCTCCGCCGCATGGCGCCGGAATGGACCCCACTACCGCCACGGAAGCAATTTTGCAACGCCTGGCGCGCACTGCCAGTAATCAGGAATTCCTCGAGACCCTGAGCGAAGACCTGGACTAAAACATTTCCAAATGGAGGAAACTATGCCAAAAGACCTGCCCGACCCTGAAACTGAAGTCCTGGCTGAAACCGACAACTACCTTGCCTGGCAAGCTCAGGAACCCGATGGTGAGACCACCTATCACCTCGAATTGAACAATGTAACCTTGCATTTCTTTGAGGAAGAGTGGCAAGAATTTCTCGCTTTGGTCAAAATGTTAATTTAGTTCTGCATTTCACGCTGCCTGTTTCGCCCTAATTTTCTCTAAGGAGGGGTTTTGGCTGTGGAAGGGCTGCCTCGGAAAATCTCCAGGCAGCCCTTCCCTATAGTCGCTGATCACAAATCGCCGCATAACCACAACCCCGACAGCGAGCAGTTTCATCATGCGAGCGGTTTGCTTCACCACTATGTTCCACCTGACGCATCTGGTTTAAGAGCTTCACCACTTTGGTTTTCATTTGATCGTTAAATTCAATCCGATAGGTGTAGGTTCTTTGATCATGGGGCAAACGGCTGCGATACTGCAAATAGCCGAAGCGAGGCTGTATGCCAAACTCCTCTTCCACCAGCAAACAGTAGGCGAACAATTGCAAGATATGCCCTTCAAAAGGCTGGTGAAATTCGTTCACGGTTTTTACTTCAACTGGAATCCATTCTCTGCCACGCTGCAGGAGATAATCGGGGCGACCGGTCAGAAGATAACGCCTGGAGAATAAAGGTTGCTGAGGGCGCAGGCTATCGTGAAGGTCTATGGAAACGATTTTTCCTCTCGGAATCCCGCTGATGCCCTTCTGGCGATTGCCCCACCAGAAAAGCATCAGCGCCAATACCAGAAGCAGGAAGGCAGCTACCAGGTTCATGGGCCTCTGTTTAGGCAAGCCAATGCCACGCCACCAACAAAACTACCAGTAACAATAAAAAGTAGGCAAGGCGCACTGCCCAGAGCGCCTGCCGCAGGCGGCGCGCCTGAACTCGATGAGCTACTTCGCCGGCCTCCATCTGCATGGAATTCTCACCCAAAATCCCCTGCAAGCGATACCACCACGCTCGTTGACAGTAATGAAAGGCGTTGATCTCCGAAGCTCGAAGAATGCGCATGGTCAACTGATTGTACGTCTCTCAGGCAATCGCTCCCCCGTTCAGTTTTTCCTCCAGATTGCGCAAGCTCTGCTCCAGTTTTTCATGGCGCAAACTGATCGTTAAGTCGCCCCGCGTGCGCTCGATGAGGCTACGGGCGATATCGGTGAGCCGCCGCAATCCTCCTGTGATTGCATCCGGGTAATCCATAGTTACCAGAATAGCAAAAATATCATCCATGTAGGAAAGCATTCTTTCCGCTTCTTGAGTGTCGGCAAGGCGTAGGGAATCCAAACAGCGCCGCCGCAATTCACCCACAGCTTCTGCCATTCCTTTGAGATACGTAGCATACTCCAGACCCAATTGTTCGGGAGTGGGGAGATGCCCGTTCAAGGTCAAGGCAAAGACGATCATTGCCTCTGCGTATTCTTTCAAAGCATCCTGGGTATAGCCCTCAAAATAAATTTCCGGAAAGCTGGCTGAGTTTTGGCGCAATTCCTTTACCAGAGTGGCTGCCCGATCCATCTCCTCCAGGGCCGTCTGACGTTCTTGGCGATGGATGGCGCGGATGGCATTGGCACAATGACGAGTTAAAGTGCGCGCCTGGGCGAGAGCTCTCTCGCGCGCTTCGGTTCGTGAGGCAAAAGCAGCGTGAATCGTTTCGGCAATACTATCCAGATTATCCATACATCTTCCTCAGAGCCAGTCTCAGGATGGTGGAGAAGATGGGCGAAATAACTGATCGGCTAACGAAGTATTGCCGGGCAGGCGAATTTCCCCGTAGGCAGCTTCGTAGCGAGTAATGTTTTCTGCCAACGCTTGAGAGAATAATTTTGCGCCTAAAGGGGACATGACGATGCGAGATTGCACCATGGCTCGCGCCATACCGGGCAACATTTGGGCAAAATCAAAGATGATCTCAGATGGAGAGTGCGCAATGCGCGCCAGGTTGACATACTCAACTTCCAAACCCGCGGGCATCTCAAACTCTAGAAAAGGGGTCTTTGGCGGTTTGGCTTCCTCGGTCATTTTCTCTCCCTCGGCTGGTGATCAAAAGGGAATATCATCTTCAGCTTCGTTTCCCAGATCGGTATCGTCGCTCATTGTCTCCAAGGCTTCTGTCTCGGCGCGGCTGGACAGGAAGCGAATGGTACGAGCACTCACCTCAAAGGAAGCACCCGGAGTGCCATCTTGACGATTCCAAATACGTGGGCCGCCGGTATTGGCATCTACCACCAATCGCCCTTCAACTAAGACCTTTGCGCCTTTCTTCAGGTACTGGTTGGCAATTTCCGCTTGTTTGCCCCATACGGAGACACGGAACCAAATCGTGCGGGGTACGCGCTCGCCGGTGTTGGACGTGTAACTGTCATTGACGGCTACGGAGAAGGAGGTCACCGCTTGACCGGTGGGAGTATAACGCATCTCTGGGTCGCGCCCAAGATTGCCAATAAAGATAATTGTGTGATACATGATCTACTCCTTTGGGGGTGTGAATGCTTATACACTATCAAGTTTGGTTCTTCATTGCATTATAATACACCCCTTTGAAATAGATTTTCCTGATTCACCAGCAATCCCCTTTAATTAACTGCGGCACAAACCGTTGACACACCTCAAACCTTTACCCAAGCGCAACTTTGACCGCAAAATCAAACTTTTGCAACGCCTGGTTTCAACCAACCGGAACTGAGGTTAATTCAGGCGATGCGGAAAGGGAAAGACCAAGTAAAATTAACCTATGGGAAACATCCTTTCTGGAAAGCGCATTATCTTAGGGGTAAGCGGTTCTATCGCCTGTTATAAGGCGGCTGACCTAGCCTCCAGGCTCACTCAACAAGGCGCATTCGTCATCCCCGTTTTGACCTCTGCGGCAACACAATTTATCACCCCACTCACCTTTCAATCGGTCACCGGGCAACGGGCTTATACCGACCAGGACCTATGGGGTAGCGAAGGGCATATCCAGCACGTTGGGTTGGGTCATCAGGTCGATCTCATTGTGATTGCACCGGCCTCGGCAAACACAATCGCCAAACTGGCGCACGGGATTTGCGATAACCTTTTGACTTTAGCTTGCTTGGCCGCGACCTGCCCTATCCTCATTGCCCCGGCAATGGATAGCGGCATGTACACCCACCCTGCCACACAGGTCAACGTGCAAACCCTCAAAGAACGGGGGGTTTATGTCGCCGGCCCTGGCATTGGGCGCATGGCTTCAGGGCTAAGTGGTCTAGGTCGCATGCTCGAACCAGCGGAAATCATCGGTCACATTCGTTTATTGCTCGGGCGGCAGGAAGGCAAGTTGCGCGGTAAGCGCCTGGCGGTTACCGCCGGTGGCACCTCTGAACCAATCGATGCTGTGCGTGTTATCACCAATCGTTCCTCGGGTAAACAAGGCTTTGCCATTGCCCAGGCTGCCATAGACCTAGGCGCAGACGTCACACTCATTACCGGCCCAACTCACCTCCCAACCCCGGTTGGTGCAAAACGGATTGACATCAACACCGCCCAGGAGATGTTAAGCGCAGTATTAGAATCGGTGTCAGATGCTGACGCTTTGATCATGGCCGCCGCCGTAGCCGACTATCGCCCTGAAAAGCCTGTGGCACAGAAATTATCCAAAGAACAGGGCATTCCCCACATCCAACTGACCCTCACGCCGGATATTCTCAGCGCGGTTGCCCAACTCCGCGCCCATAGCGGTTTCCCGCGTGTGGTGATTGGCTTTGCTGCCGAAAGCAGTGACCTCATCGAACATGCCCGTCAAAAACTAACCCGAAAGAAATTAGACCTGATCGTTGCCAATGACATCACCGCTGCTGATGCTGGTTTTGGCACGGATACCAACCGGGTCACGATCCTAGATCCAATGGGTAATGTCCAAAGCTACCCGCTGATGACCAAAGACGAAGTCGCCGATGTTATTCTTCAAAAACTCGTTTCTTTACTGGAGGCTAGCTCATGAGTCAGTATGAACAATTTAAATTAGATACCATTCTCAACAATACCGCATTGAGCATTGGGGAATTGCAACCGGACATCGCCAAATGGTCTTATAGCATTGTGGTTTTGCTACAAAACCTGGAAAAGCAAGCCGACCTGATGCACCAGCGCGAGGAATACGAAGCTATGCTCAAGCGCTTCAAAGCGTATCTGACCATGCGAATTGACGGTGGGCGTTGGTAGCCTGCTCATAAGCATAAGCGGTGCGTAAGATCAGATCTTCCTGCCAATGATTTCCCACCAATTGTAAGCCAATCGGTAACCCTTCGCGACTGAACCCACAGGGAAGGGATAGCGCCGGCAAACCGGTTAAGTTAAATGGCGCCGTAAAACGGGTCAATATCCTGGCTGCATCAATGGAATCACGACCTTCGATGGTAGGAGCAGTGATCGGGGTAGTTGGGGTAAGCAACACGTCATAACGCTTGAAAAATTCATGATATTGTTTTTGCAGGATGGTTTGGGTGCGACGAGCCTGCACATATTGGGAGACGGTAACTGCTGCCCCGTTGCGCAGTCGTTGTAAAACGTCCTCGCCGAACAAATGTGCCCGCTCAGAAAGCTCTTTCTCATACACTGCTGCCGCATCACTGATCACCATTAAACCGTTCGTTTGGGCAGCCAGCAACCCCGCCGGCATTTGCACCTCTTCGACCGCCGCGCCTAACGAGCGGAGTACCTCCGCTGCAGCTCTGACCGCCTGGATGATTTCATCTTCTGCCTGGGTAAAGAAGTCATCTTGGGCAAGGGCAATGCGCAAGCCCACCACCCCAGCATCCAGTTGCGCCAGTGAGTCGCCAACAGCTTTTGGTACGCTGACCACATCTTGCGGGTCGTAACCGGCAATCAGGCGATAGAGCAAGGCAACATCAGCAACGCTTCGCCCCAACGGTCCAACATGATCAAGATTCCAACTCAGGGGTAAGACGCCGCGTAAACTAACCCGCCCATAGGTGGGTTTTAATCCGACTGCGCCGCATAAGCTGGCAGGAATACGGATCGAGCCCCCCGTATCGGTGCCCAATGCTCCCAGACATAAGCCGCTCACCACGGCAACCGCCGAACCCCCTGAAGAACCACCCGAGATACATTCCGGCCGCCATGGGTTGCGCGCTGCCCCATAGTGCGGATTGAGGTTTGTCACCCCCAACGCAATCTCATGCATATTGTGATAACCGATAAAAATCGCCCCGCTGCGACGCAAGCGCTCGACGACGCGGGCGTCTTGTTCGGGTGTGTACCCCTCCCAAATCTTTGAGCCTGCTCGCAGGGGATGATTTCGGATGGCAATGATATCCTTGATCCCTATCGGAATACCGTAGAGCGGGTTGAGAAAGTGGCGATCCTTGAGCGCTTTGCTCAAACGTTCCGCCCTGGCTAGCGCTTCCTCTTTGAAGACCGAGAGATAACAGTTCAAAGTTGGGTTCAAGCGTTCAATGCGCTCTAAAATCGCCTGGGTTAGCGCAAGCGGTGAAAGCTGGCGAGTTTGAATTAGGCGTTTCGCTTCTGTTAAGGTTAAGTGTTGAACCTCCATCATTTTTCCTCAAGAAGACGCTGTAACTCCTGCATGGTTTGCAGGGTTGAGCGAAAATGGATTCCTTCCATCCCTGCTTCCTGCGCGGCTTGAACGTTGACGAGCAGATCGTCGATGAAGACAACTTCGGATAGCGGAACTTTGAACTTTTGGGCAGCCAGCTCATAAATGCGTCGATCCGGCTTCATAACTCCCACCTCAGCCGAGATGATCACCTCATCGAAAATGTCAAGAATGCCAAGCCGATTGGTCAAAAAAGGGCGCAGGTCATCCCAGGCATTGCTGAGCAACCCCACGCGGTGGGTCTTTCGAGAGGAACGAATCAATTGCACCAACGCCTCATCCAAACGATCGCCGCCATAGAATTGCTCTATGAGATAAGGGATCGAATCGTTGGAAGCCCCAAGCGCTTTTGCCACTTCCTGCCAGTGTTGCTCAGCCGTGATTTCCCCCACCGAAGCCCTTAACGCCGAGGAGCTTCCAAACACCAGGCGGACAAGATCTTCTTCCTCTAGGCCATATTTGGCGGCTAGATTGCGGCGCGGTTGATGATCTTCGGTGCGTAAAAGTACGCCGCCAAAATCAAACAAGATGGTGCTAATCGTCATCAGCACTGCTCCTTTGCCGTGAACAGAATGGCGATATTTTACCTCAACAATCCTGTTCGTCACCCTGTCCTGCGCTAACAGAATGAGCCAACACCTTCATTTTTTTGCGATAGGTAAGGTATTGCTTGACAATGCGGTAACCCAGGCTTTCATAAAGCTGCAGGGCACCGCTCGGGTTTTGCGTATCTACTCCCAGGGCAGCTTCTTCCATGCCCCGCTCTTTCAATATGCGCAAACTGGTGGCGATTAAGGCTCGCGCAATGCCTCGCCTGCGCCAGGCACGGCGGACGGCGATATTTTCGGTGTAGCCACGTTTGCGTTGAAAAGCGAGATTTTCAGCGGCATCAATATAATTCAACACCATGCCCACAACCTCATCGCCTTCCCAGGCAACACACCACAAAGTGGGATCAAAATTGGGATCATCCAACAAGGCCTGCAACGGTGGTTCATCCTCAGGACAACTCCCCCAATGATCGCGAAAGGCTTCGATGTTTGCTGCATGAATCTTCTCGTAATGGTCGGGAAGAACCTGACGGATCTCGATTCCGGCTGGCAACTGGCACGAAGGAATCTCATCCAGGCTCGGGCGCACCATCAGAGAGAAATAGCGCACCGGCTCATACCCTGCGTGTTCAAAGAGCGTCTTCGCGCCGCTTTGGGTTTCCATCGCTCCGACCTCTAGATAATGAGGTCGGTCAGTTGGGTTTTGACGCGCCAGTTGCTCAGCGCGCCCCTCCAGCCAGGCTAATAACCATTTGCCGATGCCTCTCCTGCGCCAGCCGGGATGGACATAGCCGATCAGAGCAAAAATTCGATTGCCTTCCAGCTCATCCCGCCAGTAAACCCGCCCATAAGCCACGGTTCGGTTGCCAATCTCAGCAAAGATCATGTCCTGATACGGATCACAATGGGTCAAGTAACGATAGTCATGGCGAAGGGTCTCTTCCGTCACCACTGAATCGCTCTGATCCGCCACTGAGCAAGCCTGGATAATGGCTACCATTTTGGGAAAATCGCTTTCTCCTTGAAAAGGGCGGCTGAGAAAACCCTGAATAGAAGGGATATGTTGATAAGTTTCCTTTGTTGTCATCGGTTTATCTCCTTTCGATGAGATAGAGGCACAGAGATTGAATCCGCCTCTACCTCATCTTTCGTTTTTATCTGGTGCGTTGGTTAACATCCGCCAGGCCCGTGAGAGCCAATTGGATTGACAGGATGAACGCTGGCAACGCTGGCGTGGTTGCTCCTGGTTCGATTGATCTTGGTTAGGGTCTGAACGGATGCCATTCCTTTCCAGATTCTCTCTTTGTCCTAAGTCTAAGCTTTGGTTGCACTCTTTGCGCTTTAACTCAGAATTCGAATTGGGTGTATCGATCTGATCAATTGTAATCATCTTTTTTCTCTCCATGCGACCTGGCAACGGCTGTTTCTAAAAACAAAAAGCCACGGGGCTGCCCATGGCTAGAGAAAAAGTTGGAGAAACAAAACAGCCACGGGCGGGAGTGCACCGTGGCTGCCAATTGCGCAGGTTTATTCGCTAACAGTCAACAGTCGCACTCCGAGAAGGCAAAACGCTGCTGTAGTCAACAGCTTCGCACTTCTGAGATAAGGTTGCTAACAGATAAATCATCGAAAAAACGTCCTTTTCCTTAGCTTAAGATTAATGCTGGATTAATATAACATGAAAATCCCTCGCCTGTCAAGGGTTTATAAGCCTACTTTTGCCCTCTCAAGGCTAAGAACACTTGTGGAAAATCCACCATGCAGCCCCAGCCAGGACACCTGCAAGTAGCAAAATAATGCGCCAGGACTGCATGTCGCTGCTAGCCTTTATAAAAATCAGCTTAATTGCCGATGGACCGCCTACGGTCGGATCACCGAGTGTCCAATACCCCAACGCAGACACATTGCTCAGGGTAACACAATTCTCGCTCGTGTTTACTACTCCTCCTTGATTCGTCCAGGTCGCCCCACCTGTGTTTCTGAACATGACCAAATTGTCTTCAGTAACATTGTTGCTCTGGGCTAGCTCGCTATCGGTATAGCAAAGTTTGAGAATCATTCTGTATTCCCCGCTACAATCGCTGTTAATATGCCAGTATATCGGCATCTCGCCAATATTGCTTGCCAGCCCCGGAAATCCGTAATACTTCGTCACAGAGACGTTGGCTTGTGTGCATTGGTATCCGCTCTGAAATTGGGCGTAAAGATTGGTCACCCCAATAGCAATCAATTCACTGGTGCCCACCGATGCAGAACCGCTGACGGTACTAACGAGTTGCAAGGTTGACTCTTTTTGGATATTGTAATCGGAAAGCGTACGATCATTCTGGAGTATCTTTCCTCTGAAGAGAAGGATTTGTTGACCTGGCGGTATCCCGATTTGGCCCGAGATCTTACCTTTGACCATAGCAATGGTATCGCTGGGTTCTACTTCTATCGTAAGGGTTTGACCACTGACATTTACCTTGACAAAGATTTGTATGGCGAAGGCAGAATCATTATCAAACACTAAACCAAACAACAGCGCTAAAAACAATGCTACCATTGTACGAGAGAAGCGCCTGGCTGGAGCTGGAAACGCGTTGTGGGATTAAAATACAAAATACCATCAAGCCCTTATAAGGTACAATAATCCCAACCTCTCATCGAAAGGGTTTGCGTTGTTTGAAATTGTCTTTCTCGGCACATCGGCCTCGGCGCCATCCATTCATCGCGGTTTATCCTCTCAGGTGCTCATTCACGATGAGTATCGCTTCCTAATCGACTGCGGTGAAGGCACTCAGAGACAAATTTTGATCTCTGGTTTGGGTTTCAAACGCCTAAATCACATTTTGATCACCCATAGCCACCTCGATCACATTCTTGGCCTGGCTGGCTTGCTCTCGACCTTTATGCGCTGGGAAACCATCGAAAGCCTGGAAATCTACGGCGGCCGGGCAGCCCTGGAGCGTGTTTATGATTTACTCTTCGGTGTTGTTTTGCGCGGCAATCGCCCACCGATGGAGCTGAATCTGATTCCCATTGAGCCTGGAGTGTTTTTTGAGACCGATACTTTTACCATTACCGCCATACCAACCCAGCATCGCGGCGCCGATTGCTTTGGCTACCTCTTTGAGGAAAAATCCCGCCGCCCCTTCCTGAACGAAAAAGCTGAAGCGCTCGGCGTTCCACCGGGACCCTGGCGGCGCGAACTGGTGCAGGGCAAAAGCATCACCCTGGCAGATGGGAGAGTCATTCATCCCGATCAGGTGCTGGGAGAGGAAAAGCGCGGCACGCGGCTGATCCATATTGGGGATGTCGGGCGCACCGATAATCTGCTTGATGTCTGTAGAGAGGCCGACGCCCTAATCATCGAGGCAACCTACCTGGAATCGGAAGCCGAGATGGCCGCCCAATTCTCCCATCTGACCGCCGCTCAAGCCGCTCACCTTGCTGCAGAGGTCAATGTCAGCCAATTGATTCTGACCCACATCTCGCGGCGCTATCGCGAAAGAGATGTGCTTCAAGAAGCCTTAGCTGTTTTTCCCAACACGGTAGTAGCCCGCGATTTCGATTGGTTTCAAATCCGACATGGAAATTCGGTCAAAAGGCAAAACCTGTTGAAAAACCCCTTGCCCTTTGACCTTGAAGCAGAAGGGGATTCCTAGCATGGTCAAAATCCTGCATTTTGCCGATGCCCATATCGACCTGGCAAACTTTGGCCGGCACGACCCACAGACCAATTTGCCGCTGCGGGTATTAGACTTTCTTCGCTCCCTGGACGAAATCGTCAACACCGCCATTGAAGAACGGGTTGATCTGGTATTATTTGCCGGAGACGCCTTCAAAGATCGCAATCCTTCGCCGACTTTTCAACGTGAGTGGGGTAAACGGATTATGCGCCTCTCCCGGGCAAACATCCCAACCATTCTGCTGGTCGGCAATCATGATATGACCCCAGCCATCGGTCGCGCCCATGCCTTAGACGCCTTCGAGACTTTAGAAGTCCCCTTTATTCACGTCATCGATCAACCCAAATTGCTCCTGCCTGAGCAACTGGATGGCTTGCCATTGCAAATGATAGCCTTACCCTGGCTCTCCCGCTCCAGATTGATGGCTGCTTTGAACCTCAGTCCTACGGAATTAAGGGAAATTGATGAGGCCATCGACTCCCGCTTGCGCACCGTCTTCAATGACTGGTTTGGACAAATCAATCCAACCCTACCAACCATCTTTACTGCCCACGCCACCGTAGAAGGTGCAAAATATGGCACGGAGCGTTCGGTCATGCTCGGCAACGATCTTCTCTTGAACATCAGCCTGTTGCGGGACGAGCGCCTGGACTATGTTGCTTTAGGTCATATCCATCTCGCCCAGGATTTGAACGCAGGTCGCCATCCACCGATCATCTACCCCGGCTCTATCGAACGGGTGGACTTTGGCGAAGCGAAAGATGACAAATTCTTTGTCATTGCCGAAGTCGAGCGCGGTCAGACCCGGGTACACTGGCACAAGCTCACCCACATCCGCCCCTTTATCGACCTGCGCTGTCGGCTCGCGGCAGCAACTTCAGCCATGGAGCATATTTTGGCAACCCTTCCCACCCCAGCACAATTGCAAGGTGCCATTGTGCGTTTGCTCATTGAATATCCGGCTGAAATCGAACCGATGATTGACGAACAAACCATCCGCCAGGTGACCGCCAACGCGTTTGAATTTCACCTTGTGCGCCGGCCCATGCTGAACAGGCGCACCCGTTTACCCGATAATCTGCTGATCAGCAACCTGACCCCGAAGGAGTTGCTCAAACTGTATCTGCAAGCCAATCACAGCCAGGTGGAGGAGATACAGGATTTGCTCGCCTTAGCCGATTCGATTTTTTAGAAGGAGAAGAAAGCGAACGATGATTCCGGTGCTGTTATCGATCCGCGGATTTCTCTCCTACCATAAACTGACCGAGATAGACTTTACCGCCATCGATGTCGCCTGCATCTCCGGCGCAAATGGGGCGGGTAAGTCGAGCATTTTTGATGCTATCACCTGGGCGCTCTTTGGTGAAGCCCGCCGAACGGATGATACGATCATCCACTCTCATCCAGAGGTCAATGCAGCCGAAGTCGCTTTGATTTTCGAATACGAAAACAATCTATACCGCGTTCTTCGCACGCGTCCCAAGAACGCCTCTGCTCGATTGGAATTTCAAGTTGCCCAACCGGAAACCGTTCCAGAGCCTCTGGATAAGGAATCCCTTGCCCAAATTCGCTGGCGAAGCCTCACCGAACGCACCTTGCGCGACACCCAGGCTCAAATCCGCAAGATCCTGCGCCTCGATTACGATACCTTTATCAATGCCTCTTTCTTTTTACAGGGCAAAGCCGATCACTTCACCACCCAAACTCCGCGCAAACGCAAAGAAATTCTCAGCAGCATCCTGGGACTGGAAATTTGGGAAGAATACAAGCAACGCGCTATCGAGCGGCGCAAAAACGTTGAACGTCACATCGATTTAATCGACCAATCCCTGCAAGAAATCGAAAGCGAGCTAAATGAAGAAGCTGATCGCCATGCCAGGCTAAAACAAATCGAAACCCGGCTCAGTGAAATTCAACAGCAACGCAAAGAACAAGCCGAACGGGTCGCTGTTTATCGCCAGCAGCTTGCCGCCCTTGAAGAACAAAAACGCAGTGTCGAAGCGCTTCAGAAACAAGTCGAAACGATCGAGAAGGCCACCAAGGAGATAACCGAAAAATACCAGAGCCGCAAAAAGGAATTGGCAACGGTTCAGGAACTGATCGAGCGCACCCCTCAGATCGAAGCAGGCTATCAACAATACCAGAATGTGAAAGCCCGTTTAGAAACCTTTGAGCGCACCTTGCTAACCTTTACCGACCTAGAGAAACAGCTTCAGAACCTGCAGGCCGAGTTTAACGCCCAACGTGCGCGCCTGCAGCAAGAGCAGAGTTATCTCGAGGAAAAGCAGCAACGCATTGCAACCGCCAGGCAAAACACGCTCAATTTCCAAAAAGAGCTCGCCAACCTGCAAGCGCAGCAGGAAACCCTGGAGGCCGAGCTTGCCCTTTGTTTTCAGGCGGAGCAGGAAAGCCAGAACCTGGGAAAGCAGATCAACGATCTCAAGGGGCAAAACAAACACCTGCTGGAGGAGATGAAAAAACTGCGCAATCGTATTGACACCCTGCAAACCGAAACGGTCAGCGCCACCTGCCCTTTATGCAGTCAGCCGCTTTCGCCTCCTGAACGTCAAAAGTTGATTGAATCGCTGGAAACAGAAGGCAAAGGGCTCAAGGAGCTTTACCTCGCCAATGAGACCCAAATTCGCCAATGGGAAGAAGCATTAGGTGACCTGCAAAAACAAAGCCAACGGCGCGTCCAACTTGAAAAGTCCCTGCGCCAGATGGCAGGCGAGCGGGAAAAGTGGACAACACGGTTATATAACGAACAAGAACTAATCAAAGAGTGGGAACAACACGGCGAGCCTCGCCTTCAAGCGATCCAGGCTCAACTGCAAAGCGATTCTTTCCTGCCAGAGGTGCGCCAGAAAATCCAAGAAATCGAAGGGCAACTTCAGGCCCTCGGATATAACCGTCAGGCGCATGCCCAGGCTCGCCAGGCAGAAGAAGAACTGCGCAGCGCAGTTGAAGCCTATCAAACCTTGTTGCAGGCTCAAGCAATTATTGCCCCCTTGAGCCGCGAGCTTCAAGAACTGGAAAAACAACAACAGAGCCTTGAAGAACAACGGGAAAGCTTGCTGCAGGCATGGCGCTCCGCTCGAACTCTCTTAGAACAGACTGCAATGCAAGCTCCAGACCTTGCTTCGGCCGAGCAAGAACTCAGTCGTCTGGAAGAAATCGAAAGCGAGTGCAACCGTCAACTAGGCGCAGCCCGCCAGCTTGTCGAGGTGTTGAAAGACCTGAAAAAGCGCGCCCAAAAACTACGCGCCGAGCGCGCCGAAAAAGCTACCCTGGTGGCGCGCTATAAAGTCCTTGAGCGCGCCTTTGGCAAAGATGGTGTGCCTGCCCTGCTCATTGAACAAGCTCTGCCACAAATCGAGGAACGCGCCAACCAGATTCTCTACCGCCTGAGCGACGGGAACATGAGCTTGCGCTTCAACACCCAAGCTCGCTATAAAGACACACGCCGTCAGGATTTGCGCGAGACCCTGGAAATTCAGATCAGCGATTCAAAGGGGACTCGGGATTATGAACTTTTCTCCGGCGGTGAGGCTTTTCGGATAAATTTTGCCATCCGCTTGGCGATCTCCGAACTGCTTGCCCACCGCGCTGGGGCGCGTTTGCAGACCCTGGTCATCGACGAGGGCTTCGGCTCGCAGGATGCCCAGGGCCGCCAACAATTGATTGAGGCTATCAACCGCGTGCGCAGCGAATTTGCCAAAATTCTGGTCATCACACACCTCGATGAACTCAAAGATGCCTTTCCCAACCGCCTGGAAGTTGAAAAAACACCCCAAGGGTCTATCGTAAGATTGATATGAGGAGGTAGAAATGCTGTCATTTGACCAAGTAGATCGAAGGCTCACCCAATGGATGGCCCGCAATGGGATTTTGCTTTTGCGCCTGAGTGTGGGAATCGTCTTCCTGTGGTTTGGTTTGTTGAAATTTTTCCCCGGTCTCAGTCCGGCCGAAGATTTAGCTGCCAGGACAATTGTAACCCTGTCTTTTGGTCTCCTTGCGGCAAAAACAGCCGTGTTGATCTTGGCCGTGTGGGAGTGTCTAATCGGTTTAGGCCTGGTAAGCGGTGTATTCCTAAGAGGAACGCTTTTTCTGCTCTGGATGCAAATGGCCGGCACGATTACCCCGCTTTTCCTTTTCCCTAATGAGTGCTTTACCGTCATTCCCTTTGCCCCAACCCTGGAAGGACAATATATCATCAAGAATATCGTCTTGATTTCGGCTGGAATTGTCATCGGAGCAACCGTGCGCGGCGGCCGTCTGACTGCCGAATCCTCCTGAATCTGGCTTACCATTAAAACTCACTGGGGAAAATCCTTCTTATTCCAAATTAACAATCTTTTGATATAATCTATCTTGCAAAGTATATGCAAAGCTATTGCACAGATTATGGAGCGTTCTATGAGTTTTAATGATGAAGACAACGCGGTCTTACGCACCGAAAACCTCACCAAAATCTATCGCATGGGTGAGGTAGAGGTGATTGCTTTGAAAGAGGTCAATTTCGCCGTGCAACGCGGGGAATTTGTAGCAATCATGGGCGCTTCCGGGTCGGGCAAGTCCACCCTGCTTCATCTACTTGGTGGTCTGGATACCCCAACGCATGGAGAAGTATATTTCGATGGACAGGCTCTCTCCAGGCTGAACGACGACCAGGTCACCCTGTTGCGCCGCCAAAAAATTGGCTTTATCTTTCAGTTCTACAATCTGTTGCCCACCCTCAATGCAATCGAGAACGTTGCCCTGCCCTTGATGATCGATGGGCAACAGGCCTCCCAATATCAAGCCAAGGTGCAAGAACTGCTTCACCTGGTAAAGTTACAGGACCGCGAAAATCATCGTCCCGACCAGCTTTCCGGCGGTCAGCAACAACGGGTGGCAATTGCGCGAGCATTCGTCAACCAACCGCAGGTGGTCTTAGCCGATGAGCCAACCGGCAACCTGGACTCACGCTCTGGCAAAGCGATTCTGGAGCTGCTTCAAAGGGTGTGCAAAGAGCTATGCACCACCATTGTCATGGTCACCCATGATCCCAAGGCTGCCTCCTACGCCGATCGAGTTGTCTTCCTGAAAGACGGTGAGATCGTCACCGAAATCATCAGCCAGAACGGCAGCGTACCCATCGATCAGATTATGGCAATCATGGCTGAACTTGAACACTAAACAGAAATGAAACGATGAGAGCTTTGTGGTTCATTGCCTTGCGGAATATCTCCAGTCGTAAGTTTCGCGCCCTCCTGACCGCAGTGGGGGTATTGCTCGGTGTGTCGGTGGTGCTGGCAATTCAAGTCACCAACCAGACCACCATTGACTCGTTGCGCCGCGTATTTGATCGCGCAGCCGGTCAAGCCAGTCTGCTCATCATCCCCAGCAGTCAAAAGAATGAAAATCTCAAACAGAGCTTACTTCCCACCGTGCAATCGGTCAAGGGGGTCAGCGTTGCTGCTCCCTCCATCCGAGTCAATACCCTCCCCGCCGATGAAGCCACAGATTGGCAGATCAACCTCAACCTCAACGGGGTGGCAGCCGGCAATTTCTTTCTACTTTACGGCATCGATCCAAGCCTCGATCCGCAGGTGCGGGTCTATGTGCTTGCTGAGGGACGGATGCCCCAGGCAGGGCGGTACGAGATCGTCTTGACCCAAAAATATGCCGAAGAAAAGAAATTGCGGCTCGGGAACTGGTTTATCTTGCTGACCCCCAATGGGACGGTGCGGCTCAAAATCAGCGGCCTGCTGGCAGCCGAAGGCGTGGCGCTGATCAATGACAGCGCAGTTGGATTTGCCCCGTTGAAAGTTGTGCAGGATTCCTTTAATCTTCAGGAGCAACTGGACGAAATCGCCATTCGCACTCCCGAAGCGATCAGCAGCAAACCAGCCCTTTTGGAAAACCTGAAACAAACCCTGCAACAGCGGTTGGGCAAAAATGCCGATGTTGTCTACCCCGATTCGCGGGGGGCAGTCGTATCGCAAATGTTAGCTACCTATCAACTAGGTCTGAATTTCTTTTCGATCATTGCCATTTTTGTCGGTTCTTTTCTGGTTTACAACACTTTTTCGATGACCGTCTCTGAGCGCATCCGCGAAATTGGCATGTTGCGCGCCATCGGTATGAGTCGCAAACAAGTGTTGTTAACGGTTTTGATGGAAGCCTTCATCGTTGCCTTGTTCGGATCGCTGGCAGGCATTCCGCTGGGATTGATCCTGGCAAGAGGGCTCATTCGCATGACCGATGCGTTCATCACCCCCTCGGATGAGATTTTTAGCGTATCCTTCCTGATCTTCCTGGAAGCGCTCGCGGTCGGGATTGGGGTGGCTTTAATCTCCGCTTTGCAACCAGCCCTGCGGGCTGCCAACATCAGCCCGCTTGACGCTTTACGCGTGCGAGCTCGTTCGGACAGGAAACCCGCTAAAGCAATCTGGATGAGCGGATTTTTTTTGATTGTCTTTGGTTACTTCATCATCTACGGCACAAGCTGGCCGGAAAGCTGGATGTTCACCATTGGCAGCATGGCCGTCCTGACCATCTTTCTAGGCGCAACCTTAACCGTCACCCTAGCCATTCAGGTTTTGGAAGGTGTTCCGCGCCGCCTGGCAGCCAGATTTTACGGCAATGAAGGTCGCCTTGGTTCGGCAAATGTGCGCCGCACCATCGGTCGGACGACCTTGACGGTAGCTTCGCTGATGGTTTCCTTAACCATGATGATTTCGATCAATTCGGTGGCTACCTCCTTCAAAAAAGATATGGGGGCCTGGATCGATTCCGCTTTGGGCGGCGATCTTTATGTTCGCTCAGCAGTTACCATGCGCCAATCCTTTGGCAGTCAGCTCAAAAGCGTGCCGGGGGTTGCTGTGGTCACACCGACCAGAGTGCTGGAAGTGCGCCTTGATCCCGATTCGCTGCCGAAAAACACCGTCCAAAACGAATTTTATCTTTACGCCATCGACCCGGACACCTTTCGGCAAATCGCCGATCTACAATTCACCGAAAAACAAAGCGACCCAGAAGCCAGTTGGGCGCGCCTGAAGCGCGGCAATGCCGTGTTCATCTCAAACGTCACTGCCGATCGGTATTCCCTCAAAAAGGGAGATCGCATCACTATCCTCACTCCCCGTGGAAAGCATGCCTTCACCATCGCCGGCGTTGTGCTCGATTTTACCGGGCAGCGAGGCGTGCTGTATACCACCTATCAGGATTTGCAAACCTACTTCGGCGAGAGTGGGGCAGACCGCTTTACCCTCAAGGTCGCCAAAGGCTACTCTGTCGATCAGGTCGCCAACGAAATTGAGAATCGCTACCAAAAGCGCCGCCACATCAGTTTGCAATCCACCCAGGAATTCAAACAAAGCGTGCTCGATCTGGTCGGAAGCGCCTTTCGTCTCTTCGATGTTTTGGGCTTGATCGGCATCTTGATTGGGGCTTTGGGGGTTGTCAACACGCTGACCATGAACGTGATCGAAAGACAGCGCGAAATCGGAGCTTTGCGCTCGATGGGTATGACCCGCCGCCAAGTAATGCGCATGATCCTCGCCGAAGCCCTGGCACATGGGACAATGGGCGGAATTTACGGCTTGTTGTTCGGCTACCTGATTGCTCAGGTGATGATCCTTGCCATGAATCTAATGATTGGATATAATTTGTCTTATAAGTTTAGTTTTCAACCTTTCCTGATCGGCGCTTTCATCGCTCTGCTGGTCGCTCAAATCGCTGCACTTGGCCCAGCCCGGCGAGCCGCTCAGGTGAACATTATCGAAGCCATCAAACACGAATAAAGCCAACCGCTTCGTCTATCCTGCAGGCCCACAGTCGGTATTATTCATCTGGCAGAGCCTTCGACCAGAGCCAAATTTTTGCCAGAAATAGAGACTTTTGTGACAAAAGTCACATTCTTACCAAAAGCATTCCGCTATAATTTGGTAAGAAAACTCCATAAATCTACCCAGAGAGTGAACGATGAGCAAATGGCTTCTCCTTATACCCCTAATATCCTTGCTCGCCGTATTTGGAATGGGGCTGTATGTCATTGACTTCACCGCCTACCTCGGCAATAATCCCACGACCTGTAACAATTGTCACGTCATGGATGCAGCCTATGAGAGCTGGTATCATGGGGAACACAAACCCTGGGCAAATTGTGCTGATTGCCATACCCCGCATGCCTTAATTCCCAAATACTGGGTCAAAGCGGTTTCCGGCTATCATCATGTAACTGCTTTTGTATCTGGCAATATCCCAACCGTAATCCGGGCAAAGGAGTCATCCCAAAAAATTGTGCAGGAAAATTGTATCCGGTGCCATCAGACCACCGTTTCCACGATGCTAGAAAATCCCCAAGCCTTTGATCGTTATTGTTTCGACTGCCATCGCAGCGTGGCGCATGGCGAACGCGGCATCTCCTTACTACCCTATCAACACACGGAGGACTACAGATCAAAAGAACACCCCTAATCTTCATCTTATCAGGTACAACGCTCATTTTCGCTGCAGCCCTGATCGGTGTCTTGATCTACATCCGCAATCAACCTGCGCCGCAGCGGGGTTTTCAACCTCTGACGGAAATTGCCCAATATGAACCGGACTCCTCAAAATGGGGGCTGAATTTTCCCAATCAATACTCAACTTTCCTGTTGACTAAGGACAACAAAGCCAAAACCGCTTTTGGCGGCTCAGAGCCCTATTCGAAACTCGAAGACGATCCGCGTCTGGTAACCATTTTTGCCGGAATGCCATTTAGCATTGATTACAATGAAGAGCGCGGACACATGAACAGCCTCATCGATGTTCGAGAAACCAAGCGGGTAAACGAAAAAACGCCTGGCACGTGCTATTCTTGCAAATCGGCCAACAGCCCGGGTTTGTGGGCTGAGATGGGAGCCGAAGAGTTTTTCAAAACTCCTTTCGCCAAATTAGGCGAAAAAGTTGATCAACCGGTTGGTTGCGCCAACTGCCACGAAGCCAATACCATGCGCTTGATCGTGACCAACCCCGCCCTTGAAGAAGCTCTGGCAAGGCAAGGCAAGGATTGGCGCACCTTCACTCGTCAGGAGATGCGCAGCGTGGTTTGCGCCAATTGTCATGTGGAATACTATTTCAAAGGGGAAGGCAAATACCTGACCTTCCCATGGGATAAAGGGGTAAGCGCCGATAACATTGCTGATTACTATAATGACATCGGCTTCAAAGATTGGGAACATAAAATGACCGGCGCGCCGATGATCAAGATTCAGCATCCTGAATATGAGCTTTACATCGAGAACAGCACCCATTATCGCGCCGGGGTGGCTTGTGCAGATTGTCACATGCCCTATGTACGCGATGGCGCGGCCAAATTCTCCAGCCACGATGTCAAAAGCCCCCTGTTCACAGCCGAACGATCCTGTGGTGCCTGCCATACCGACGTCACCTATGTCGTTGACCGCGTTGGTCAAATCCAAAAGCAAGTACGGGAAGTTATGGATGTTGCCATGGATGCTCTGATCGAGGCAATCACAGCCATCGAAAAAGCCGCCCAAGACCCGAACGTCAACGCCGACCTGCTGAATGAAGCCCGGCAACTGCACCGCGAAGCCCAACTGCGAGTCGATTTTATCAACGCTGAGAACAGCATGGGTTTTCACAACCCCGAAGAAGCCTTGCGGGTTCTAGCCAAAGCAACCGATCTCGCCTGACAAGCTCAACTGAAAGCCATCCAGGCTTCCAGTTTGGTCATTCAGGCAAGCAAGTAATCAACCACAAAGTCAAGACACCCTGGCAAAACCACGCTCGCCAGGGCGTCTTTTTATTCTGACACAATCAATCTTTCCTACCATTACCTCATTGCGTTACTACCCAGCGCTGTAAAATAGCTTCGTCCAGCACCTCGATTTTCCCGCGGCTAACCCGAATCGCCGCCGTCCGTTCTAAGTCTCGCAAGGCGCGCGCCAGTACTTCTCGCACAGTACCTAATTGAGCCGCGAGTTGCACCTGAGTGACCTTTGTTATCCTCTTTCCACTAACTGGATCACCGTCTAGATCCATCAAATAGCGCGCCAGGCGCTGGGTCACCTGATACAGGGACAGATTGTTGATCAGCTCGACAAACCTGCGCAAATTTTTTGCCAGATTCAGGATGACAGCTCTGCCCATTTGCGGGTAGCGAGATAACAGCTCGCGAATCAAGGTAGGGGAAACCACCCAAACCTGACATCCCTCCAAAGCTGTCGCATTAACCGCATGAGGGCCTTCATCAAACACCGGCACCTCATTAAATGTGGCGCCGCGACTGAGAGTGCGAAAGATCATTTCCCGCCCACTTTGGGATAACTTCGAGAGTTTCACCCCACCTTCTTGGATAATAAACAACCCTGCACATGGCTCCCCTTCCCAAAAAATCACTTCATCCTTGTCATAGGCGCGCAATTGGGTCTCGACAGCCAGTTCTTGTAGCACCGCTTCTGGCAGGGTTGAAAAATAGGGATTGGTGCGAAGAACCTCCACACGCTGCTCAATGCGACTATAGAGATGACGCATGTTGGTCACCGATGGATGAGATCCGTCAATTCGATGGATTTAACTTACCCTCCAGGAACATCTTGTCTGGCCCACCCCGATCGATCTCCCAGGGATAAAGGATGCGGGCATCGGTGATGGCTGCGTAATAATCCGGTCGAACGGAGCCAAAGAGGTTTCGGTAAGGGTTAAAGTGTAAAACACAGGTATAGGGAATACCCCCAGCCGATGAAACGCGGTTTTTAACGGCGGTGATTGTTCGCCCTGCCCCCCATACATCATCCACAACCAGCGTTCTCCGGGCGCGTAACAGGCGATCTTCAGGAAACTGGATAAATTCCGGCCAGGCATAGAGGCGCGCTTTCTCCATCGCAATTTGGGCAGGGAAATCCACCGCCGCCGTCAAGACATGCGTAATATCCATTGCCTCAGCCAACAGCCCGCCAGGAATAATACCGCCGCGGGTGATCATGAGAATCGCATCAAATTCAATTTCAAATTGAGGTAACAAATGATCAATTAATAAATCAACATCATGCCAAGTCAGGATTTCAGTACGTCGCTCCATTCGTCCTCTCCCAAATTTAAGATAAAACCGCAGCCAATGGCACGGGGGGTTTCACTGCCATAATCTCTTGCCCCTCCTGGCGCGCTCGTTCAACATCCCTCGCCCAGAGATATAAACAGGTGTGGTAAGCCGTGGTCGTATAGGAACTGATCACAACCGCAACCAGAATAAACAGCCCGGCAATGATTGTCCCAAAAGAAAGACCACTAATCACTCCCCAAGCCGCCTGACCACTGAGACCCACCAGACCAATTCCAACCCCTACACCAAGGGCGATTCCTGCACCTCCGATCAGAAAGCCGATGATTCCGGTCACAGCGCGGACCCCTACCAAACTGATACCAATCAAGAGCAGATTCTCCTTAACAATTTGGGTAGCCCGACGTAACCCACTTTTCAAGTTCAAATCGTCGATGACCATGGCAGGCAATACCAGATAGGTGGCTTGCGTCCATACAGCATCGATCAGGGATGCCAGGGCATTGCGGATTGCGGAATTGCCCTTTCCTTTGACAAACCTTTGGAGCAGACTGACTACCATGGAAGCGGCTGCCAGACTGAGGATATTGAACCAATTGCGCTGAGCCATCTGCCAGGCTTTCGCCATCACGCCATCCCCTTCGGCGAGGTAACTATAAATCAGGTAAATGGTCATTGCCGAGAACCAATAGCTAACCGTGTACTGGGCGAAAATCAGAATTGCTCCGAAAAGATAACCAAAAATCCTGCCAATGCCTTGATCACCGAAGACGACAAAGGAAACCACCATCGGAATCGAGAAGAGGAGTGTAACCGCCATACCCACAATCAACGCATAAATCGAGGGCTTGATCAAGTCCGCATCATTTAACGCCATTTGCCAGGATTGTTTCAGAAACGCAAAACCTCGTTTTAAGCTATCCATCTCAACCTTCCTTATCTATTGCACTCTAATTATAGCAAGCTTATCGGATTAATTTCAATCTGCCATCCTTTCCGCAAGGGCCGATTGCGCAAGAAATTTTGCGGTTGTTCTCCAATAAGCAGAATCTGCCAGCGATACCAGCCTCCAAGGCGGGCAAAATAACACGGCAGCGGCCCGCTGATGCGCAGGTTGGCGATCTGTTCACCCGCCAAAGTATTTTCTAGTTCCTGGTATTGGCGCTCAGCTTCTCTTTGAGCCTGTTCACAGTTCAAATGCCGGTATTCCAAACGAACGATTTGCGCAAAAGGAGGATATTGGATATCTTTCCGCAACTGGATTTCCTGTCGATAAAACAACTCATAATCCTGCAACGCAGCGGCTCGAATGGCATAGTTGTCGGGCTGGTAGGTCTGAATGATGACTTCTCCCCCCAAATTGCTTCGCCCAGCCCGACCGGCTACCTGAGTGAGCAACTGAAAAGTGCGTTCGGCAGCCCGAAAATCGGGCAAATTCAACCCCACTTCAGCCAGGATCACCCCCACTAAGGTTACCAGAGGTAAATCCAACCCCTTGGCAAGCATTTGGGTGCCAATCAGAATGTCAGCTTCGTGGCGAGAAAACTGCTCCAGAATCCGTTCATGGGCTCCTTTCTGCTTAGTTGTATCCGCGTCCCAGCGCAACACTCGCGCCGCTGGGAAGAAACGCCTGACCTCTTGTTCTACCCGTTGGGTGCCGATGCCCATTTGGCGAATATGGGTACTGCCGCAGGTAGGACACCGTTGCGGGCTCATCCTTCGGTATCCACAGCGATGACAAAGTAAGGGCATTGATTTCAAAGTGTTCTCGGCAACATGAGCAGTCAAGGGAATCTGACAACGGGGACATTTGACGACAATTCCGCAATCGCGACAGAAGACGTAAGTAGCCAAGCCGCGCCGATTGAGAAACAGGATGACCTGCTGTCCAGCAGCCAAAACCTTTTTTATTTGATCACTCAGTAAACGACTAAAAATCGAGCGATTTCCTTGCTTTAATTCCGCCCGCATATCGACGATTTTTACCGGAGACAGCTTTCTTTCATCTAAAGCGGAGATGGTTTGCAAAGAACCGCCCAACGTTTGGGCAGAAAAATGGTGTTCAGAGCTTTGCGCCTGCGGCAAAATTCGCCTGGTCAGGGTTATGCCCTGCCATATGCCCTGGCGCGCCCAATAAGATTGTTCAATGCTTGGAGTTGCCGAACCGAGCAAACAAGCTCCAGCGGCAATTTGCATATACGCAATTGCAGCCTGAATGGCGTGATAATTCGGCTGCGTGTCCTGGTAATAACTGGAGTCATGGCATTCATCAATTACCACCAGGCCAGGCCTAACGAAAGGCATAAATAAGGCGCTGCGCGGTCCTACGATCACCGAGAGCTGACCCAGGCGGCAGCGCTGCCACATATCGAATCGCTCGCCGGGCGATAACCGGGAATGGTAAATCCCAACTTTGCCGACAAAACGGGCTGCAAAACGCTCAATCGTCTGCGGTGTCAGCGAGATCTCTGGCACAAGGACAATTGCCTGCCGGCCACCTTTGAGCGTCTCATCAACCGCCCTAAGGTATAACTCGGTTTTCCCCGATCCAGTAACTCCCTGCAACAAAATCGGTTTTGGAGCCTCTCCGCGCCAGGCCTGGTGCAAGGCAGGCAAGATCGTTTTCCAGGCTGCCGCTTGTTCGTCGGTTAGATCAAAGGGAGGATAAGAAATCACCGTTTTGGATGCCAGAGGATCGCGCCACTGATGGCTTTCTTCAAAACGGATTGCCCCCAAGTCAGACAGCAGTCTCAAATCAGCGGCTGTCGCCCCACATTCCGCATAGACCCACGCAATCTCAACCGCTTTTCCTTCCTGAGCTAAAAATTCCAATACTTTTTTCCTTCTCTCCAGAGCCTTCCCCCATCTTGAAGCATGAACCTTTAAAAACGTCTCAATCTCCGAAGGCTTCAGGCTCAAAGAAACTACCCTGGCGCGCTTTGCACCTGTTCTAGGAGCAACCAGGTAGGGTTCGACTTCGATCAAACCTTTGCGGATCAGGGGTTGAATGGCTTTACGCCAATCGCGGCGGTTGAAGCGACGATTGAGTTGCGTCCCCCTTAAAGCTCCTGTTTCCTGTATAGCAGCCACAACCTGCCTCTGGAACGGCGACCAGTCCATTACAGCCCGATCGCCCTTCCAACGGTACAACCAATCGCTGCGCTGTTTGTATCCTTCGGGGAGAAAAAAACCAATCCATTCACCTAACGGGGTTAAGGTATCTTCTGCAAGCCGTTGAGCCAGGTTTAAGAGCATTGGGGTTAAGACAGATTTGTTTTCTAAAATGCGTTCAATCGGACGAGTGGATGCAACCGATGGAGCATCCACTTCCCTCCAGATGACTCCCTGAACTCGCTGTGAGCCAAAGGGTACCAATACCAATGCTCCAACCTCTACAACAGCGCTTTCATCCGCTTCTGGTAGATGATAGTCATACACCTCAGAAGCCTGAGAGATATTCAACGCAACTTGAAAAAACCGCGGCATCTCAGGCAATGCGTTCCAATACCAGGCGGGCAACCCGCAGGCCATCCATGGCATCCACCCGGATGCGCACGCCATTACTCTCCACTGTATCATTCACCTGGGGAATCCTGCCCAACTTGCCCAGCACAAAGCCGGCTATGGTGTCATAGTGCGGATCGGACAAATCCAAACCCAACCTTTCATTAACATCTTCGATCAGGGTCATGCCATCGATCAGGATCGAACCATCTGGCTGAACGATGAAGGCCGGAGCGGTGCGATCAAAGGGATCGCTGACTTCGCCAACAATTTCTTCCATCAAGTCCTCCAACGTAACCAACCCACCCGTTCCGCCAAATTCATCCATGACAATGGCGATATGCTGGCGGGCTGTGCGAAAGCGTTTCAGCAAATCCCGTACAGTTAGGGTTTCAGGGACAAAGAGTGCTTCCCTAGCCAACATTCTGGCAGTCAGGTCCTGGCGCTCTGGAGAAAGCATGGCGGGCAACAAATCTTTGAGGTGCACAATGCCAATAATTTGATCCAGGCTGTCATCATAGACCGGAAATTTTGTATAACCGCTTTCACTGGTCAATTGAATGATTTGGGGAAGCGTTGTTTCAGCTTCTACCGCAACCATTTCCGTGCGCGGGATCATCACCTGACGCACCAGTTGTTGCCCCAGGTCAAAAATGGCTTCGACCATTTCCCCCTGTTCTTCTTGAAAGACGCCTTGCTCGGTGCTGGCGGCGATCATCATGCGCAACTCTTCTACCGATAGGGCACTTTCTTGCTGATTCCCCGCCCGGATGCCCAGAAAATTGAGCAGAAAATTGGCTGAGCCATTTAAAATCCATACAAAAGGTTGAAAGACTTTTTGTAAGTACACTAGCGGAGCTGCCAAAACCAAAGCTGCTTGCTCAGCATAGCGCAAGGCGACTGCTTTGGGCACCAGCTCGCCAAAAACAACCAGCAGAAAGGTAATCACTCCAAACGCCAAGCCGCTCGCCAGACCGCTCGCCAGACGTTTCTCGACCGAAGGCAAAATATTCCCAAAGAGTTGATCCAGCAGGTCTGCCAGGGCTGGCTCGCCAATCCAACCCAAAGCCAACCCTGAAAGGGTAACCCCCAACTGCACAGTTGCGATCAGGCGAACCGGATCACTCAAGGCTCGTTTTGCCCACCAGGCTGCTCGGTTGCCCTGCTGATCCAGTTCCTCTAAGCGAGTTTTGCGCACCGTTACCAGCGCATACTCGGCAATCACAAAGAAGGCATTGGTTAAGATAAAAAAGAAAACGATCAGGACTTCAAGAAAATCGGACAATCAAATCTCCACAAAGCACGTTTCTTAAGATTGCGGAGTCCGGTAGATCACTGCCGCACCATAGCCAACAACTTCGTGATAGTTCCCTGTAACATCTCCCGAAGTCGCATAGTGCAGCACGCGAATGCGATTGGCGCCCAGCTCTCTGGCTGCCCACATCGCCGCTGCCACCGCAGAACGTCCACACGCAAAACCTTTCCCTTCGATTTCCGCCTGTAAGAAAACCAATGGATCAAATCCTTCCATCCGACGGAGCATTTCGCGATCTAGCTTTTCGGCAAGGGGTTGAGGATAAAAATGCGAGAGATCCGTGCTGGCAACGATTAACGCCTGGCGGTCTCTTAGGACTTCCACCAGGGCAATGCCTAGCGCTTTCAATCTGCGGGGATCATCAATACCGATCATAATCGGCAACAGATGGAAAGACCCTAACACCCTTTGGAGAAAGGGAAGATGGATTTCCAATGAATGCTCTTCATCTGCCCACACCCGCTTAATGCTTTCACCCACCTCACGTTGCAAGTGTTTTTCCAAAACCCCCAACGCCTCGTGATCAACTGCGACAATCCCCAGCGGGGTTTCATAAGCCTGGTGAGCGCTGCTCACATAAGCAGCAAAATAAGGGCGATGTTGAGGAGCGAGAATCGCTACGAGCTCAAAATTCTGTCCTTGCAGGAGGGCATAAGCGTAGGCAGCCACCGGCCCTGAATACTGATGACCGGCATGAGGCGCGATAATTCCCACAATCTCACCCTCAACGGCTGGTGGTAAAGCCGCAGAAAGATATTCATCGATGCGTTGGGTTAAGACCTGGGGGTTTGCAGGATACCAACGTCCTGCCAACGGAGAAGGACGAACATCTAGCCTTTCATCCATACCTTATTCTCCTGAACCAATGAACCAATTTGAAACCGTTCACTTTATTTTCATTTTAACATAACTATGGCTATTCGACATTAAACCCCGACCTGCATTCTTACAAACTCTCAAAGAACAAGGTAAAATCAAGTTGTTAGGAGCGCAAATGGACGAACGTTTGCTATTCCCTGAACTGCATCTGTTACGGCAGCTTACCAACCGACTCCGTTTTGAATCCCCCTTCACGAATAATGGGAACTTCAAGGAAATCTTCGATGCCCTTGACGACATCATAGTTATCGTCGATCGGGAAACCGTTATCCATTACGGCAACCAGGCTGCGATACGACGGTTTGGAGTCTCGCCCGAGCAATTTATCGGTAATACATTACTTCAGCTAATGCCCTTTCCCGCTGCCAAAACTCGCTGGCAATTCATTCTCAAGTCGCTAGAACAATTTGGACACTTTTCCTTTATCGATAGCGGGCATGGGAAATATGCGTTGACCCATGTTCTTCCACTCAAAGATAAAAATTCCCCCAATGAATTCTTTCTGATCTATACAATCGAAAACAGTAGCTCAACCCTTTTAGGGGCATCCAATCATGAATCCGCCAGCAAAGCCTTTCAGGAAAGCCTCAAAGCCATTCACGAAACATCGGCCGAATACAACGCTGCTCATCGTCTCGAATATCACTTACGCATCTCCCTGGCGCTCGCCAATGCAGCGACCGGCGCTAGCCTTGCTGAAGACCTTTCAACTGCCCTAAACACCTTATGCGCCCAGGCTTGCCTTGCTCTCGAAGCTCCCGCTGCGGTTGTGCGACTGTACAATCGGCATCAAAACACGTTAGAAATTGCCGGCTCCTACGGCTTATCCGAAGAGCACCTCCGCCAGCACTTTGCCATTCCCTATCCTCCCCTGGCTCACCTTGCTTCTGAAGCAGCTCCGAGAGTCATCGTTGCCGATCTCGACCGAAGTCCTCCCACTCCTGCCGACCAGCTACCCTATCGTCCCCAGTTAACCGCCTCGGTAATTGCGAATATCGTCCGTAAAAATCATTTTCTGGGTGTACTGGTCATTCTGATCCCGAAAGTACATCCGCCACTCATCAAAGAAGACCTGCTGTTTGTCCAGGCAATTGCTGAGCAAGCTTCCATTGCCATCGATCGATTTCGCTTAATGAGAATTCAACAAAGGCGGACGCGGGAGCTGGAGAATCTGGTCCACATAGCGATTGAATTACGCGAAGCGCCAACCAAAAAGGAGGTAATGGAGACCTTATTAGAGAAGCTATCGGAGGACGAATATATTGGGATGGGGGCAGTCTATCTTCTGCAGGATCAAGGTTATATGCTGATTTCTCATCAAAGCAAGAACGATCCTCCTCCTGACTGGCTGAACATCCCACTCAATCCCGCCTGGAAGGAGGGCAAACCACTGTTCTTCGATCATTATCATCTCTCGAGCGCCTTGCTTACCGAAGGTAGGCACAACCTAAATCCTTGGGAGACCATTCGCGGCCTGGCGATTCCGCTCCATACACCATCGGCGACCTCAGGCGTCATTCTGCTGTTTTTCCCTCAACCCCTGCGGCTATCCAGCGATGACCAGCATAAGATTTATCTCCTCCAGGAAATCGGTAACGCAGCCCTCCATCGCGCTGCTGCCCTCGAACACCTTGAACAGTTGGTTCTAGAACGCACCCGCGAACTCAGCATCCTCTACGAAATCGCTGCCTTATTGAATGCTCCTTCAGATGTACATCATTCTATCGATCAGGTATTAGAAAACGTCCTCACCATCACAAAATCCAAGCTGGCCGCTATTCATCTTTACGATATCAAAACGAAACAACTGGCGGTTTATCAGGTAAAAAGCTCTCTATCCGCCGGCTTTCTTAATTATTTTCGCCCGCAAGAGGAGACCCCATGGAAATCTGTCTTCGATCGAAACGCCATCCTGTATCTGGAAAAGCCCCTAGAACGGGCAGCAGAGCCCGATGATTCCAATGGGAGGATACCGTTAACCTATCTGGGACTCCCTATTCGCAGCAAAGGTGAAATCCTGGGAGTGCTGAGTCTCTTCAACAATCATGAAGGGGATTACTCTCTAAACGATCAGGTCATTCTCACCGCCATAGCCGATCAGCTCGGCTTGGCCATAGAGCGGGCTAGATTAACCGAGCAGGGGGAAGAAATTGCAAAATTGGAAGAAAGACAACGCCTGGCGCGCGATCTCCATGACGCCTTGACCCAATCTCTCTATAGCATGACCCTGCTGACCTCCGGTTATAAACGGTCTCTCCATCACGCCACCCTGGAAGAAATCCATCAATGGATGGACGAACTCAACGATATTGCCCAAAACGCCCTTGCCGAATTGCGTCTGTTGCTGTATGAATTGCGCCCAACGGCTTTGGAACAGGATGGCTTGTATGGAGCCCTGAAACGTCGTCTAGATGCAGTCGAAAAGCGCGCCGGCATCCAGACAATCTTTGAAGTGCATGGCAGCTTTCGCCTGCCCCCGGAAGATGAGGAACATTTCTACCGGATTGCCCAGGAAGCGCTCAATAATGCCCTGCAGCATGCTCACCATCAATCCATCCGCGTAAACCTAGAATCGCTACCCGATTGCTTCAAAATGACCATTGAAGATGATGGAGTCGGTTTTGATTTCGATCAGGTCTTGCAACACAATCAACACTCGGGCTTGAACAATATGATTAGCCGGGCAAGGCAAATCGAAGCCCAACTTTCCATTGAAACTACCCCTGGCAAAGGAACAAAGCTGTCGATCCTGAAGGCGTATAACCATGTCTGACCCCATAACAATTCTCATCGTTGACGATCATCCCATCGTCCGCAAAGGCTTGCGCACCTTGCTTTTGAGTGAAGCTGACTTCCAGACCGTATATGAAGCCGAAAACGGCCTTCAAGCGATCCAAATCGTTCAACAGCATTATCCTCAGGTTATCTTGATGGATCTGGTCATGTCTCCGATCAACGGCGTCGAAGCCATTGGGCGGATCAAAGCCATCCACCCGGGGGCACGGATTCTGGTTTTGACTGCCTATGCGGAGGATGATAAGGTCTTTCCGGCAATAAAAGCTGGCGCATCTGGTTACGTTCTCAAGGACATCCCTCCAGAAGAACTCCTTCAAGCGGTTCGGGATGTCGCTAACGGCCAATCCTTTTTACATCCGACCATTGCGGCACGGTTAATGCGCGAAATCACCCAAACCAGCACTCCCCTGGAAAACAGCGAACCCCTAACCGAGCGCGAGCTCGAAGTGCTGCGCTGGATTGCGCGCGGCTTGAGCAATCAAGAAATTGCCATCCACCTGCACGTCTCCGAGCGTACCATCACCACCCATATCAGTAATATCCTGGATAAACTCCACCTGGCTAATCGCACGCAGGCAACGCTCTACGCCCTGCGGAAAGGGATTGCCAGTCTGTATGATGACCAGGACTTATGACTACGTAAAAATACGTAGAAAAAATCCGAAGATTATCTGATGCCAATGAGAGCTTTTTCGAGTAAATTACTAGTGAAGAGATAACAAAGCGGGAAATCTTGAAGACAAAGCTAGATTCTTCGCAGATCGCAATGGGGTGCTGATAGGGGAGCGATCTAGACTGATGGAGCGGCAAGACAGGGTGTCGCTCCATCAGCTTTAAACATCCCTTGCATCCGATCTGGATGGCAATCTGATCGTTTTCAAGAATTGAGCCTCTATAAACCTGGGAATCACTTCTACTTTCATACTAAAGCCCCAACTCACTCGTGGTATACTTAAAACCGACAATTTTGTTAGCGAAAGACAACGAAGAGAAAGAGTACCCGCAGAGCAAGTGGCACAGAGAGCGATCGGGGCTGAGAAGATCGCCCATCTAGCAGCGGGGAATGGGTCTCAGAGTTGCCCAGTGAACCGGTGAAGAAACCTCAGTAGCTGTGGCCGGCAGTGTCACCGTTATCGAGACACGGGTACGCCTGGAGGGTCAATCTCCGCAGCGATACCCCATCCGTGAGGCTGGCTCACTTTCCCGTCGGTTCATCGGCGGGTTTTTGGTTAACTCATTCGAACATTATTAGGAGGTTGAGCGATGTTGAAAATCCAGATTGAGTATTGTGCCGTCTGACACTATACCGACCGAGCCATTGGTGCAATGGCGGAGATTCTTCGTGAGTTTGAGCCTGATATCGATTCGCTCACTGTGATCCCTTCCGATGGCGGACGTTTTGAGGTTTCGGTTAATGGGAAACTGATCTACTCAAAACTTCAAACCGGCCGCCATGTCAATCAGGGTGAACTGGTGCAACTCATTCAGGCATTTCAGAAAGGAGGCTAAATGACAGAGAAAAAAGGTCGGGTCTTCTCCGGCGCCCGGCCCACCGGGCGCCAACATCTCGGTAATTACCTCGGCGCGATCAAGAACTATGTTGCTTTGCAGGACGAGTATGAATGTATTTACTGCATTGTTGATTTGCACGCTTTGACCACCCTCGAAACTACCGAGAACCTGCGACAGAATAGCTATGAGATGGCGTTGGATTTCCTGGCAGCCGGGATTCGCCCCGAAGAAACCATCATCTTCATTCAATCTCATGTCCCGGAGGTAACCGAACTGCACACCATTCTCTCCATGGTTACCCCCTTGGGCAAGCTGACGGATCTACCCACCTTCAAAGAAAAAGCCCGGCAACAACCGCACAATGTCAATTATGGCCTGGTCGGTTACCCGGTCTTGATGACCGCTGATATTACCCTGTATAAGGCAAATGTGGTGCCGGTCGGCATCGATCAGGCTCCGCATCTGGAGTTCGCTCGTGAGGTGGTCAGGTCATTTAACTACCGCTACCAGACCAATGTTCTCATTGAGCCCGAGATGAAAAGCACCGAACTTCCCAAAGTGCTTGGCATTGACGGCGTTCAAAAAATGAGTAAGAGCCTGAACAACCACATCGAGCTGGCAGCCACTCCTGAAGAGACTCTCCAGAGGGTGATGCAAATGGTCACCGACCCACAACGGCAACGGCGAACAGACCCCGGGCGGCCCGAAGTGTGTAATGTCTTCACATTTCACAAGGTTTTTTCTCCGCCGCAATTGGTAGCAGAGATCGATGTAGCGTGCCGCAGCGCTGCAATTGGCTGTGTGGAATGTAAGCAGCGGATGGCAACAAACCTCAATCAACATCTCGAACCTTTCCGCCAAAAACGCAGTGAATATGCTCGTGACCCAAACTATGTCTGGGACGTACTTCGAGACGGCAAGGAACGGGCAGCCAAAATCGCCAAACAGACCATGATCGAAGTTCGCCAAGCCGTCGGATTACCTTAAACGGCAATCAAAGTTCAGGACCTTCATGCGTTTGGTCATTCAACGCGTTCGCAGTGGCAGCGTCTCGGTTGAAGGTATGTTGATTGCCCAAATCCGCCAGGGATTAGTCATCCTGGTGGGAGTTGGGCAGCAAGACAATGAGGACACAGCGCGGTTTCTGGCCGAAAAAACCGCTCATTTGCGCATATTTGAAGATCAAGATGGTAAAATGAATCACTCATTGTTAGACATAGGAGGTGAGGCACTGGTCGTTTCCCAATTCACTCTGTATGCCGATACCCGCAAAGGACGGCGACCTTCTTTTACCGAGGCTGCTTTGCCAGAGCAAGCCAAGCCGTTGGTGGATTGCTTTGTTCGACACTTGCAAGACCTGGGGGTCTCTACCCAAAGTGGACAGTTCGGTGCACATATGCTGGTCAGCCTCGAAAATGATGGGCCGGTAACCATCTTGTTGGAACATTAGCGCATTATCGAATGACCCCCTTTCTTCAACTCACCTTTGCTCTCGCCATCATCATCAGTCTTGCTAAGCTTGGTGGTTATCTCAGCTTTCGCATCGGTCAACCCGCCGTATTGGGTGAGTTGCTGGTCGGCATTCTGCTCGGGCCTTCCATTCTCGACTTCCTTCATCTTTCCATCTTTACCGATCAACACCTGCACGAAGTCATCCAGGAACTTGCCGAAGTGGGCGTGATGTTGCTGATGTTTTTGGCCGGCCTTGAATTACACATTTCTGAACTGCTTAAATCTACCAAAGTAGCAGTCTTCGCCGGTGTTCTCGGAGTGGTATTCCCTTTGTTGATGGGGGCAGGGGGTGGAGCCTTATTTAACCTTGCTCCAAAGAACGCCTTTTTTCTTGGCTTGACCCTGGCTGCAACCAGCGTGAGCATCTCCGCCCAAACCCTAATGGAATTGAACCGTTTACGTTCCAAAATTGGTTTTGGGTTGCTCGGCGCAGCCGTATTCGACGATGTATTGGTTGTCTTAGGCTTATCGGTATTTACGGCCCTTGCCATGCCTGATTCCGGAGGGCAGTCTGGAATCGCCATGATCCTGAACACCATCGTTCGCATGGCCCTTTTTCTCGCCCTTTCATCGATCATTGGATACTTTCTCCTACCAGTGTTCAGCCTAAAGATATTCTCCCTGGAGATCAGCCAGGGGTTGATCTCCTTTGTCTTTGTGAGCATTCTCCTCTTCGGTTGGCTGGCAGATGTCTTAGGCCAGATGGCCGCCATTACCGGGGCGTTTCTCGCCGGTCTCTGGTTTGCCCGCACCAGCCTGAGGGAACGAATCTTAAGCGGTATCTCGACCATTGCCTATGGGATTTTCGTGCCCATCTTTTTTGTCGATGTCGGATTGAACGCCGATGTCAAGACCTTACTGGGCAGTAACTTTTTCCTCTTCCTTGCCCTTTTTGTTATTGCAATGATCGGCAAAGTGCTTGGCGCCGGATTGGGAGCATTTTTCAGCGGCTACTCCTTGCAAGAAGCGTTACAATTAGGGGTAGGTATGATGTCGCGGGGCGAGGTTGGCTTAATTGTCGCCAGTTTGGGCATCTCAAGCGGTACCTTGACCACCGCCTCATTTTCTGCTATTGTAGGAGTTGTGATTGCAACGACCCTCATCACGCCGCCGTTATTAAGGTGCCTCATTCAACGGGAGTCTATTGTGGCGAAAACCCTGGCTGAAAGTGAATGATGATGTCTTACTTAGTTGTTATGATTGTCAATCAAATCGAGCATGTTCCCGAAATTCTTTCCAAATGGGAGAATTTAGGCATTAAGGGAATCACGATCCTGGAGAGTACCGGACATGGAAAGCTAAAACGCGCCGGCCTCTTGGATAACCTTCCTCTCCTTTTTTCATTAGAAACCCTGCAAGAATTGCAAGAAATCCATCACCGGACAGTATTCTCGGTAGTTGATAGTGAAGCGTTAGTCGAAAAAATGATTGCTACCGCGCAGGAAGTCATCGGAAATCTTGAAGAGGAACATACCGGTTTTTTATTTGTCTTACCGGTGTTGAAAGTGATTGGGTTCCAAAAACCGAAATCATCATTATCTCTTCGAGATTCGGAGGAAAAAATCTCATGAACGTTGCTGTCGTTTTACAAGGCATTGTCGGTCTTCTGTGGTTAGCCGTTGCTGCGCTGGTTGTGGTTGCCATCGTACGTGCCTCGCGCGGAAAAAAAGTGGCTTCACTGACAACGATCATCCTCGGCACGGCGATTGCCGCCATCTTGCTGACCTCCATCAGCGCCGGCTTGGTCTTTATTCGCCCTGAAGAGCGAGGGGTAGTTCTTTCGGCTCTCCAACCGAAAGGTTATCGGGAACAAGTTTTGGAACCAGGACTGCGCTGGGTTATCCCATATTTTGAGAGTGTGGTGATTTATTCTATCGCCCGTCAAACTTACACCATGTCCATTGCTCCCCTTGAAGGCGAGGTGACGGGTGACGATTCGGTCGCAGCCCGCACTGCTGACGGACAGGAAGTGCTTCTAGATGCCTCGGTGATCTATCAGCCCGACCCGGCGCAGATCATTCAATTGCACATCAACTGGCAACGCCGCTACGCCGATGAACTTGTGCGCCCCCTGGCACGGGGAATCATGCGCGATGCAGTGGCAAAGTACCGTGTCGAAGAGGTTTATAGCACTCGCCGTACCGAGATTACTCAGGAAATCACCGATAAAATGCGCCAAAAACTGGCCGAAAACGGGATTATCCTGGTAGATTTTGTGTTAAGAAATATCACCTTCTCCGAGGAGTACGCCAAATCGATCGAGCAAAAACAAATCGCCGAACAACAAGCCCAGCAAGCACGCTTTGTTGTCGAGCAAAAGAAACAAGAAGCACAACAAGCCATTGAAACCGCTCGCGGTCAGGCAGAATCGGCTCGCATTCGCGCCCAGGGAGAAGCCGATGCCCGCCTGATCCAGGCGAAAGCAGAAGCCGAAGCCTTGCAACTCATCGCCCAAGCCCTGCGCGAAAACCCAGACTTGCTCACTTATCAATACATCACCAAACTGGCGCCTAACATTCAAGTCATGTTGGTGCCCAATAATATGCCCTATCTATTGCCATTACCCTCCATTGGCCCATCCTCGGTGGTAACGAGCACCCTTCCATCCCCCATCTTGCCAACACCCACGACAACTCCCTGAGGGCAACCTGGAGAGCATGAACGAAACATTCCCTTCCGGCAAGCAAATTCGTCTGACCAGCCTTTCCAATTGTGCAGGTTGAGCATCTAAGCTAAGCGCACAAGCGCTGGCGCAGGTGCTGCGCCCCATTCAAGGCATCTTTGCGGCTGCCGATTACCCTAGCCTGCTGGTTGGGTTAGATGAACCGGATGACGCTGCCATATGGCAAATCGCCGAGGATAAGGCAATCGTCATCACGACCGACTTTTTCACTCCCGTAGTCGATGATCCTTTTGATTACGGCGCTATCGCGGCCGCCAATTCCCTTTCAGATGTTTATGCGATGGGAGGAAAGCCTTTTCTCGCCTTAAATATCGCCGCCTTACCGCCAGATTTGCCAGCCGAAATCCTAAGCGAGATTATGCGTGGCGGCGCAGAAAAGGCGCGCGAAGCTGGCGTTGTCATCGCCGGGGGACATACGATTCAAGATAAAGAGCCAAAGTATGGGTTGGTCGCTGTCGGATTGGTCCACCCCCAAAAATTCTTCCGCAAAAGTGGCGCAAAACCGGGGGACTATCTCATTCTCACCAAGCCACTTGGCTTTGGCACAACCACCACGGCTCTCAAACGCGGGCTGGCAAAAGAGGAACATATCTCCGAAGCTGTGCAATGGATGAAAAAGCTCAACCGCGAGGCGTCCGAAATCGGCCAACAAATTGGCATAACCACTGCCACCGATATCACCGGCTATAGCCTGCTCGGGCACGCCTGGGAGATTGCGGCTCAATCGGGCGTTGGTTTGCGCTTTCACTATGAGGACATCCCCTTGATCGAAGGCGCCAAAGAATATGCCACCCAATACATCTTCCCTGGAGGCGCTTTCGACAACCGTCTCTATTTCCAGGAGCATGTTCGCTTTGACCCAAGGCTATCCGAAGCCGAGCTAATGTTGCTCTTTGACCCCCAGACCAGCGGCGGTTTACTCTTCGCCGCCTCACCAGACCTGCGGCAAGCCTTCGAACAAGCCGCAAAAAACGCCCATCAACCCTACTGGGTTATCGGCGAAGTTACCTCAAGTGGCAAGATTGAGGTCGAGTAGAGTCGTCAGGACTCTGACTCGACTTTTTCAATTTGGGGGAAAAATTGTTTTATCGTGCCTTCCACCCAACCATGTAAAGTGGTCGGCAAGAGCGGACATCCTAAACAGGCTCCCCCTAAGCGCACCTTGAGAACTTTGCCGTCAAAGGAAAGAAAGGTGACCGAACCACCATGATATTGTTCGATATACGCACTCAGGCGTTCAATCAGGTCTCTTATCTGTTGCTCTACCGATACCTCCGTCATTCGTTATCCTCCTATGGCTCACAAACGCTGGCGATCAAGCCTTGTCTCAAGAGCGTGACCACCTCGTTGCGCGTGCTGTGCAATCGCTCGGCTATGACATCTGCCAGCCGCTCCAAGACCACAATGCCGGTCTCGGGGTATTGACTGCACAAACGGCGCAAGTCAGCACCACGAACACATAATAACTCCGAATCGGCGCTGCAAATCGCCCCCGAAGTATAGTGACGGCTACCCAATGCAGCCGACCAGCCGACAATCCCACCGGGCTTGACGCGGGCGACGACAATTTCCGGGCCGTCCTCCGGTTTATAACGCACAATCACCTCCCCACGCACCACCAGATATAGCACATCGGCAACATCACCCTGCTCGAACAATAAGTCGCCCTCTTTACAACGGCAAGGCATAAAGAGCGGCTTGAGCAAAGCAAGCTGCCGGGTGGATAGATTGGCGAAAAAGGGTGAACGTTGAAAAATGTCGTCCTCGTTCATTGCTACCAGCTAAGCCTACCTTTTCTCTGTAATTATCCCAAATTTACCTGATAAGGTGGCTTCTCTCATAGTGGCAAATGTCACTTTCGAGACGATGATTTTCCATAAATCATGCCTCCAAGATCATCTCTTGGAGGCATGACATCTTCCCGCACATGAGGCAAAGGTAAGGTTAAATCGCCACGGGACTTTTTTGCTCTATGGAAAGGTTGGCTTGCTCTTTGAGCGAAAACGTCAACTGTGGTGAGTTTTCGTCCACATCAACCACGATATGGTTGCCAGCTTTGAATTCGCCCGCCAACAGCCGCAGGGAGAGAGGGCTTTCGACATATTTCTGGATCGCCCGTTTGAGCGGTCGCGCCCCAAAGGACGGATCGTAGCCCACATCGGCAAGCCAGTTGCGAGCAGCTTCACTCAATTCAACCGTAATTCCGTGCTCACTCAAACGCTCCTGAACCTCTTTCATTTGAAGGTCAACGATCTCGCGCATTTGCTCCAAAGAGAGCGGCGAGAAGGTGATGATCTCATCAATGCGATTGAGAAATTCGGGCCGGAAGGTGCTCTTGAGCGCCTTTTCGATCTTCTCCTGGGCTTGGCGTTCTTCATTGCTATCCGTGCGCTGTAGAAAGCCCAGGCTGCCTGATTTGCGCACGAACTCTGTGCCGAGATTGCTGGTCATGATCAAGACGGTATTGCGGAAATCGACCACGTTCCCCTGCCCGTCGGTCAAACGCCCATCATCCAAAATCTGCAGCAGGGCATTCCAGACTTCGGGGTGAGCCTTCTCTATCTCATCAAACAAAATCACTCGATATGGACGGCGACGCACAGCCTCGGTCAGTTGACCGCCTTCCTCGTAACCAACATAGCCGGGTGGAGCGCCAAACAGACGGGAGACGGTGTGCTGCTCCCGATATTCACTCATGTCAATTCGCACCAACGCATCCTCATTGTCGAAGAGGAATTCCGCCAGAGCTTTGGCAAGCTCGGTTTTTCCAACGCCCGAAGGACCGATAAAGATAAACGATCCGATTGGACGACGGGGGTCTTTCAAGCCAGAGCGCGCCCGCCGAATAGCATCTGAAATGGCTTTGATGGCTTCATCCTGACCTTTAATGCGCTCGTGCAGGCGCTCTTCCATGTTCAACAATTTCTCAGCTTCAGTTTCCATCATTTGATTTACCGGAATGCCAGTCCACTGCGCCACAACTTCAGCAATATCCTGAACATCAACCACCTCATCCAGTTGATGCTCGGCTTCCCACTGGTCGCGTTGGGCATTGAATTGCGCCTCGAGCCGCAAGCGTTCGGACTTCTTTTGGGCTGCCCGCTCGTAATCGCGTTCGATACCGGCTTGCTCTTCTTCGGCAGCCAGGCGGTCGATCTCGCTTTTGAGGGCTTTCAACTCTGGCGGAAGCGAATACAGGGCAACGCGCAATTTTGCCGCCGCCTCATCCATCAAATCAATCGCTTTATCGGGCAAACGGCGGTCGGTGACATAGCGGGCGGATAAGCGCGCAGCAGCAACCAGGGCTTCATCTGAGAAGTGAACCTTGTGATGAGCTTCGTACCGATCGCGCAAACCCCGCAGCATTTGAATGGTATCTTCTACACTGGGTTCTTCGACAAAGACCGGTGCAAAACGGCGCTCAAGGGCAGCATCTTTCTCAATATATTTATGATATTCATCGAGGGTGGTTGCGCCAATACATTGAAGCTCACCACGCGCCAGAGCTGGCTTGAGCATATTCGAAGCATCCATAGCCCCTTGAGCAGCGCCCGCGCCAACTACCGTGTGTAACTCATCGATGAACATGATGATCTCGCCCTGGGCGCGTTGGGTCTCTTCGATCACTGCTTTCAGACGTTCTTCAAATTCGCCGCGAAAGCGCGAACCGGCGATCATGCTTCCCAAATCCAGCGCCAGAACCCGTTTGCCGCTCAAGATTTCCGGCACATCGTTATTGGCAATTTTTTGGGCTAAGCCTTCCACAATGGCCGTTTTCCCAACGCCGGCTTCGCCGATTAGAACCGGGTTATTCTTCGTTCGGCGGGATAGGATTTGGATCAGGCGTAAAATTTCTACATCGCGGCCGATCACCGGGTCTAATTTTCCTTCCCGAGCTGCCTGGGTAAGGTCGCGAGAATATTTTTCTAAAGTGCGGTAGCGGCTCTCGGCCTGTGGATCGGTGACCCGCTGGCCACCCCGCAGTTGTTGGATTGCTTCGTAAACCCGCTCACGCGTCACGCCCGCGCCCTCCAGTAACCGCGCCGCCGGCGTGCTGCGCTCGCTTAAGATCGCCAGGAAAATATGTTCCGTGGAGATATATTCATCTCGTAAACGATTGGCTTCTTCGTTTGCAAGGTCAACAATCCGTTTCACCCGCGGGGTAATGAAAATTTGCCCTGCTCCACCGCCAAAAATATTCGCCTTGGGGCTGGTACGTAAAATGTAATCCAAGCGCTCCATCAGGGCGTTGGTATCGACCTTGAGGATTTCCAAAATCTGGGGAATCACCCCTTGAGGTTGTTCGATCAACGCCAGTAAGATATGCTCTGTATCAATTTGATTATGGCCGTAGCGCTGGATAATCTCCGCTGCACGTTGGGCGGCTTCCTGCGCTCGTTCGGTAAAACGATCAAATCGCATCATTTCTGTTTATCCTTCCATCACAATCCTTTCCTTAGTAGTAAGGAAATTCGCTCTGGTTGGTATCTACGCTTTTCGATACCATCCATCTGATTTCTAAAAGGGATTATACCCTCGCTTTCATTATCATTTTCTCAGACTGCTGTTAACATTCCATTAGAGAGGGACAACCGGGAAGCTGACGAAAGCCCGGCATCTGGATCGGCTTCACCGATTTGCAAATGCCGTTGAGAACCTTGTTCATTACAGTGGGCAATTTCAGGATTCTTCCGCCTCGTCTTCCTCGTCATCCAGCAAAACCTCTCGATCAAGGCTTCCGGCAAGAAGCGGGCCAACCACACCCATTTCTTCTAATTCGTCCATTAAACGGGCTGCCCGAGGATAGCCAATCCGTAAGCGTCTTTGCAATAACGAGGCGCTGGCGCGGCGGGTTTTGCGTACAATTTGAATTGCTTGTTCGATCAAGGCATCGTGATCCTGCAAAAGCGAACTTTCTTTCAGGTATTCTTCCCACGGAGGCAATTCCTCCTGGACAGGGAAACTGCTCTGCCAAAACGTTATCATCCGCTCGATTTCAACATCGTTAACCATTACCCCCTGACAACGCAACGGCGCCATTGCGTCAGGCGGTAGGAAAAGCATGTCTCCGTGTCCTAACAAGGCTTCCGCTCCTACTGTATCCAAAATCACGCGCGAATCCACTGCCGAAGCCACCGCAAACGCAATGCGGGCCGGAAAATTGGCTTTGATCAAGCCGGTGACCACATCGGTACTTGGACGCTGGGTGGCGAGGATTAGATGAATACCGGTTGCCCGTGCCATTTGCGCCAGGCGGATGAGCGCATGTTCAGTTTGTTCGGCAGCGGTCATCATCAGGTCGGCCAGCTCATCAATGACGATAACCAGGTAAGGAAGGGGGGACAAATCTTTGTGACGCCGGGCTTTCTTGTTGTAGGTATCCAGGTTGCGCGAGTGCGTCGCTTCGAGCAGCTTATAGCGACGTTCCATCTCGCTTACCGTCCATTGTAAGACCCCAAGGATGCGGTCTAATTTCGTTTCAACCTTGCCCATCAGGTGCGGCAGCCCGTTGAAGCGCACCAACTCAACCATTTTGGGATCAATCATAATCAAGCGCAAATCCTGGGGAGTGTTATTCATGGCTAAACAGGTCGTGATCGCCGCAATACACACCGATTTCCCCGAACCGGTCGTACCGGCAATCAACAAGTGGGGCATCCGCGCCAGGTCACCCACCACAGGGTTGCCCGATACATCCCTGCCGAGGGCAATGGCTAAGGGGGAACTTACCTTGGCAAAAGCTTCGCTCTCCAGGATCGGCCGCAAGCGCACAACCGAAGCGCGTGGATTGGGCACCTCAATCCCAATATAGGGACGACCCGGTACCGGCGCTTCAATGCGCAATCGCTCAGCCGCAAGCGCCAAAGCCAGGTCGCGACTCAAGGCCGAAATCTGCGCCACGCGCACCTTCTGCTTGGCAATTTCCCCTTCAGCACCATTTTTCTCCACGAAGCCGGGCTCAACAGCAAACTGGGTTACCGTCGGGCCTATTCGCACGCCAATGACCCTGGCGGGAATTCCAAACTCGCTCAAAGTCTTTTCAATTAAGCCGGCCGTCATATTCACATTGCGTTCGTCGGGGCGAACCTGGGCTTCATTTACCAACAAATCCAGAGGCGGCAAGCGATCATCGCGCGGTAAAGGCGGACTCGTTTTCTGAACCTCGCTTTCTTCAGATAAGCGAAATTTCTTGTGCCACTCTTTTGGCAAGCGTTCCCTGCTGGTTGAGAGTGCTGTTTTCCGGGTATTCGAGATCGGGGATAGGCTCACCGTGGGCTCAAGCGGCAGGGAAGGGGACTTCTCTTCATCCTTCAACTGGCGTAAAACCCGTCCAAACCATCCACAGGCTACCAATATACCCAAAAACAGCAAAACTGTCATCAACAACCCATGCAAGATCTGCCCGACCAACCCAAGAGGGATAAACCACCCGCCACTCAGCCTTGCTAGCCCCCAACCGATCCGACCGCCATCCAAACCGGCCTCTGCTCTGCGAAAATCCACTCCTCCCAGAATGCTGAGCAAAACCAACGAGATAAATGCAACCATCTCCCAAACAATCAACTTCCCCAGTAAGGATGGGAGCTTCAGATGGTCGCGATAAAAAAGCACGATCCCCAACCATACCAGTCCTGCCACAATCCAAAGACTTCCCCAACCAAACCACAGGCGCAGAAACTGAACCCAAACCGCCAAAAGACCTGCGGAGAGATCGGGGAAGAGAATACCGAAAAAAGTCATGGCTGCCAAAGCAAAAGCCACAACACCGCCAATATCCCGACCAAAGCGACGGAAGCGGGCAAAGAACGAGAGCAGTCGCTCAACTTTGGCTTGGGCTGGCGAATTGACCTTTGATTCTTCAGGTTTTGCTTTTGGCTGGTTTCTAGCCATGGCTCAAGTGAAAGTCGCCGATAGATTGATTGCCTTTCAGGATGATTTTACCCCATAAAACCCCAAAATGAGCTGGCGTGCAAAGAAGCAGGTACAGAGGGAAATTGCGGGCTTTAGTAGCGGAACGCAAGCGAGGCGTTTCAAACCTCTGGATTGATCCTATTCAAACCCGCTTTCACCTCTCCCCCCTTTTGCCGTTGGGCTCAGGGGAGCCAATCTTCACCCTAAATCCTCCTTCTGATGCAGCGAGGCGATCACCAACCCACTGAGGATTAATCCTCCCCCAATCATCTGCAATCCGCTGGGCGTTTCATTGAGAAATAGATAAGCCAGTAAGGTCGAGCCTAACGGTTCCCCCAAAAGAGCAATCGAAACCAGGGCAGTCGGGACATAGCGCAAGGCCCAATTGAAGGTTGAATGACCAAATAACTGAGGCACGATGGCAAGGGCAAGAAACCAACCAAACGCCGGCGGTGGATAAGAGAAAACGGGAAGCCCTGTTATGCCCACCCACACTAGTAACACCAAAGCCGCCACTCCATAGACGGTAAAGATATAGGTGAGTAAGGAATAGCGAGCGCGTAAAAATCGTCCCACCAGAAGATAGAACGCCGCCAGAAGACCTCCCAGCAAGGCAAGAAAATCTCCCCACAAGGCCTGGACGCCTAAAAACTCATCCCAGCGAGGACACTGTAGCCCGCCTGCACCCCAATGGCAGCTTTCACTGATGCCCACCAAAACGGTGCCTCCTAACGCAAAGATCATCCCGATTACTGTCCCTTTGCGAATGCTTTCCCGCAAAAAGAGCGGGGCAAACACAGCTACCCACAAAGGCGCGGTCGAGACCAGTACAACCGAACTGGCAACCGTTGTGTACATCAATGAGGAAATCCAGGTAGCAAAGTGAAAGGCAAGAAAAACTCCCGAAAGAACCGCCAGGATCCATTCCCGCCGCAAGGCGCGTAACTCCTGCCTGGAACGGATCAGCACAATCGGCTGGAGGATCAACGTTGCAATCCCCAGACGTTAAGCTGAAACGACCAGGGGAGAGGCATACTGCAAAGCCTGACGCGCCAGAATTGAGCCACTGGAAACAGCTAAGATTCCCCAGGCAAAAGCCAGCAAGGGTGAAAGCGGAGGGCGAGAAGCGGCTTTGTTCAAGATTTCGAGAAGCGAGCGACGACTTTACCGAGAACCTCCCATGCCCGAACCACTCCGAATGTGCGACTATCGATGCTATCTGGATGATTCCCACGTACCCAAAAAACGCGCCCTTGCTCATCAACATGTTCAACTTGTTTGATTAAAACCCCATAGGGCGCTTTGCGAAAGACGATCAGCTCCCCTGCTTGAATAGAAAAGAAGATGGGGAGTTTCAATGCCAGGACAAAATCCCCATCTTCAATTTGCGGAGTGAGACTTTGACCGCGGACGCGCAGCAAGCGAATCATTCCAAGACCGGATAGACCAGTTCCAGGCTAGGGGCATAGGGAGCTTTGGCGCGCTTTGTCGCAATGCCTTTTGTCTCCCAGAAGATTTGGGCAAACTCGTTGATTGCCTCGACAAACTGTTCCGCAATTTGCCGATCGGTTGTCTGGCGCACTTTTGATCCAAGCCCCATGATTTTATGCACCACCTCATGCAGGTTCGGATACTTTTCGAGGTGCTGAGGCTTGATGTAATCTCCCCAAATGATGCGGATCTCCTGTTTGGCCTTTTCGGCATGTTCTTCTTTGATGGCAATATAGCGCGACATGCTGTTATGGTAGTCCAATTTCGAGACAGCCTCGCGCCCTTCCAGGTCTTTCATCAGGTCAATTATGCGCACAACCGTCAGGGCAGCTATCTGAGCGGTGATTGGATCATAAATCCCACACGGGATGTCACAATGGGCTTTGGCTCTGCGCAAGGGCAACCGCCGATCAATCCAATCGAAAATCTGATAAATCATGTGGACCTCCTTTCTTCCTTCCCGATCAACATTGAGTTTACACTCTTCAGCATCATACTGACAGGGGGAAAAATGTCAAGATGTTTAATCGTTAACACTTTTCATACCAAAATTGTCTTGCATCATGGATATTTTATAGTATAATTATCTTAATAATCCGATTAATAATCACCCGTTTTGGGTGGGAAAAAATAACTGAGAGGAAAGGAAAAGACTTATGGCAAACCAGTTCGTTCTCCCCGATTTAGGTTACGCTTTCAGCGCTCTTGAACCCGTTATCGATGCTCGCACGATGGAAATCCATCACGACAAGCATCACGGCGCTTATGTGACCAACCTAAACAAAGCTCTCGAAAGCGCCCCGGAATTCTTTGAAAAGCCCATTGAAGAGATTCTCCGTAACATCCAGAGTGTACCGGAGAACATTCGCACGGCCGTGCGCAATCACGGTGGAGGACATGCCAATCACACCTTATTCTGGAAGGTCATCGCTCCTGGGGGAGCAAAATCGCCTTCTGGCGCTTTAGCCACAGAAATTGACAGCGCATTCGGTTCTTTTGATGCCTTTGTGGAAAAGTTCAGCTCGGTTTCAGTGGCTCATTTTGGTTCCGGCTGGGGCTGGCTGGTGCTTGACGGGGAAGGCAAATTGCAGGTCTATTCGCTTCCTAATCAAGATAGTCCATATATGCAAGGGCATGTACCCATCCTGGGGTTAGATGTCTGGGAACACGCTTACTACTTGAATTACCAGAATCGCCGTCCCGATTATGTCAAAGCCTTCTGGCAAATTGTCAACTGGACACAAGTTGAAGAAAACTTCCGCAACGCGAAATGATCAACCATTAATCGCTAGCGTCCCTTTCAAGTGGGTTCTGTCCTCCCTCCCTTGAAGTCCCTCTTTTTCCTGAAAGAAGAGGGACTTCTATTATTCTTAATTCCATGAATTTTATCTAAACAATCATTATGATATTTGTCTTAATAGAATGTGATTGAATCTATACTTAAAAGGTCACCATATGAGGTAAATTGGAGTAAAATATGGATAACCTCAACAATCCTATTCGGTTTGATTCCCAATTTACAGGAGGAAAATCCCATGACCCACATTATCACCAGTTTATGTCTGCGGGATGCCGGCTGCGTAGAAGTCTGTCCGGTGGAATGTATTGTGCCAGGGAAGCCCATTGAAGAGTGGCCGTGGTACTATATTGACCCCGACACCTGTATTGATTGCGGCGCGTGTGTCCCTGAGTGCCCTTATGAGGCGATTTTCCCTGAAGATGAAGTTCCTTCCGCGTATGTCGCCAAAGGTGGAGAATATCAGAACAAGGTCGGCTTTACCGGCCATTATGAAGGCACCAATCATCACGGTGAGAAAGTCGTTCTCGACACCGTCCGGCAACTCGAAAAAGGCGAGACGGTTGATCTAACCCCAGATATTAAAGAAAACTATCGCTATTTCCAAGAGGGCCCAGGCTACAAAGCCCTTGAGATGTAATCCAAGCCGAGAGAGCCAGACGCAGGTTGATTGTCTGGCTCTCTCCCAACTACTTTATGACTTTGAACACCCGATAATTCTAGCGATTCTTGCAGCCAATTTCTTCAGCCAGGGGAGGTGGTGATGCAGATCACACATGCTGAAGTTGTGCCGGTTGAATTATCTTTACGGCAGGCTGTTCAAATAGCCCATTTAGCCCCGATTCAGGCGGTCACAGCCATTTTCGTCCGCCTGGAGACGCGCCAGGGGCAGAATGCCTGGGGATGTACCATTGCCCACCCGCAACTCAACGGTTATCCACCAAACAAGGTTCAAAAGGTATGCCAGGATTGTGCTGTCAAAGCAGTCGATCTTCACCCTCTCAACCTTGAAAATGCCCTTGCCGAACTTGCCCCGTTATGCGTGGACTGTCCCCCAGCATTATGCGCCTTCGATCTCGCTTTCCATGACTTGCTAGGCCTGGCTGCCGATTTACCTCTCTATCGCTTATTGGGAGGATATCGCAACCGCATTCAAACCTCCATCACCATTCCAATTGCGTCCATCGATGAAAGCGTCGAACTCGCCCGCCAGTACGCTGCGCAAGGATTTCGGATTTTCAAAGTTAAGGGCGGTGTCGATGCGGCCGCCGATGTTCAACGCATCCAAGCCATTCATCGCGCCTGCCCGGAATTTACCCTTCGTCTGGATGCCGATGGCGGGTACACTGCCAGCGAGGCGATCGAGGTTGCCCGCGCCCTGGAGGGGTTGGTCGAATTTTTAGAACAGCCCACCCCCGCAGACGATTTGAAAACTTTACGCGAGATCACCCAATTGAGCCCGGTCCCCATTCTCGCCGACCAGAGCGCCTGTGGGGCTGAGTCGGCCTTGCAAATCGCTGCCCAACGGGCAGCTCATGGCATATCGGTAAAACTGGCGGCCTGCGGTGGCATACGCGCCGCCTGTCAAGTCGATGCCATAGCCCGCGCTGGGCGTCTAGCTACCATGGTGAGCTGTCTGATCGAACCAGCCCTCCTGATTGCTGCCGGTCTCAGCCTTGCCCTTGCCAGCCCCAACGTCCAATACGGGGATTTGGACGGGCATCTGGTGCTTATCAACGATCCCACCCAGGCAGGTTTTATCCTCAAAGATGGTTGGCTGATTGCTTCTGAAGTGCCGGGTCTGGGTTATTCAGTGAATTTATAATCCAATCCCTTCCCACGCATTTTTCAAGTACAATTGGCTTATGGCAATGCTGATTCTCATTCGCGGCGCTGGCGAGATGGCAAGCGGAATCGCCTACCGCTTGCAGCGCGCTGGCTTAAAAGTTGTCATGACCGAGCTACCTCAACCGCTGGCGGTAAGACGTTTGGTTTGCTTCTCAGAAGCCATTTACGACGGGCAATGCTCGGTCGAAGGGATTGAGGCGCGGCGGATTAAAGATCCTACCGACACGCTGAAAATCCTGCAGGTCATGGCAAAAGGGATCATCCCGGTCCTGATCGATCCTGAAGGAGAATCGATCTCCGCCTTACACCCGACCGTGGTCATTGATGCACGGATGTTAAAAAAGCCCGTGGAATTAATCCCTCAGCGGGTGAATTTGATCATCGGGTTAGGGCCGGGCTTTACAGCCGGAAAAAACTGTCATGCAGCCATTGAAACCAACCGCGGTCACACCCTCGGTCGGGTTTATTGGGAAGGCTCTCCTCAAGCGGATACTGGCATCCCCGATGCAGTAGGGTCGGTGCGGGAGAAGCGTGTTCTTCGAGCGCCAGCGAACGGTGTCTTTCAGCCCAAAGCCTCCATTGGCGACCACATCGAAGAAGGGCAAGTGATTGCGGAAGTGAACGGCCACCCCATCCTTGCCCCCTTTAAAGGGGTGTTGCGCGGCTTGTTGCGCGAGGGATTGGAAGTGAACCAAAACCTAAAAGTCGGTGATTTAGATCCGCGCGACGATGCCACTTACTGTAAGCTGATCTCGGATAAAGCCCTTGCAATCGGCGGCGCAGCTTTGGAAGCCATCCTCTCCAAACCCAACCTGCGCCCTCATTTGTGGGCTTGAGCGATACCGTTGCAATGTCATTCACGCCATTGAACTCAATCAGGCTGCCATGAACCTCACCCTTCGGCGCGCCTTCCGCTTATCATTCCCGGCCACAATCGCCATTGTCGGGGCAGGGGGGAAAACCACCACCCTTTACCAGCTCGCTAGAGAATACCAAACGGAACATCCGCTCGTTATCCTGACCACCAGCACCCACCTGGGCAAGGAACAGGTTCGCGCAGCCAACTTTCACCTGATCCACCACGGAGAATTTGAGCAGACATGGGAGAAAATTCGCAATCGTCAAGGTCTGCTGTGCTTGACCGGAACGTGGGATAGCCAGACCCAACGCTGGCAGGGCTTGGAGGCAAGCGCTCTGCATTCCCTTGCCCGCGTTGCCCAAGAGAACAATCTTCCCCTCTTAATTGAAGCCGATGGGGCGCGCCGCCGGCCACTCAAAGCCCCAGCAGACCATGAACCGGCAATTCCTCCTTTCTGTAACACGGTAATCCTCGTTGCTGGCTTGGCTGCCCTTGGCAAACCGCTGACCGAGGCATGGGTACACCGACCGCAACGGTTTGCCGAGCTGAGCGGATGCCCTCTGGCTGAAACTATCACCAGCGAGGCAATTCTGCGCCTTCTAAGCCATCCCCTGGGAGGTCGAAAGGGCATCCCTGCCACTGCCAGGAGCTTTGTGTTCCTCACGCAAGCCGAAACCCCCGAAGCCCAGGCCGCCGCAAAGCGCCTGAGCCTTTCCCTCTTGAGAACTTTCAGCGCCGTTGTGGTGGCCGCCAAAGGACAAGCTCTGCCCTGCGCTGCTGAGCCTGACGAAATTCCGTGTGTAACTGACGATTTCCTGATGCCCTATCGCCTGCTCGCTGTCCACGAAAATATTGCCGCGGTAATCCTGGCTGCTGGCGCTTCGTCGCGCTTTGGTAAACCCAAACCGTTACTGATCTGGCGAGGAGAGACCCTGGTGCATCGCGCAGCTCGTCTGGCTCTGGAGGCTGGCTTGAATCCTGTTATCGTCGTGTGTGGTGCTGCGGGTAGTTCGGTCGCCAAAGCTGTTGAAGATCTACCCGTGCGGGTGGTTGAAAACCGGCATTGGTCTGACGGACAAAGCACTTCGATCAAGGCTGCCCTTCACGCCCTCGGAGAAGAAAGCGGCGGAGCGATTTTCCTGCTAGTCGATCAGCCTTTCGTCTCATTGCCCTTGTTACAGGCTTTGGTCGAAAGTCATGCCCAAAGCCTTGCCCCCGTCATTGCCCCCCTGGTCGGTGAGCGGCGCACAAATCCGGTTCTTTTCGACCGGCAAACCTTTCCTGACTTGCTGCGCTTGGAGGGAGACGTGGGAGGACGAGCGATCTTCGGACGCTATCCGCCGCAATGGCTAATCTGGCAGGATAATCGACTTCCTTTTGACCTGGATACCCCCGACGACTACCGCAAACTATTGGAGATGGATGAACCTTCCAATCAGCTCGACCCCACTGAAACCTGTTGAAGCCATCCTGTTAGCTGCTGGACGATCGCAACGCATGGGAGTACCCAAACTGGCTCTGCCTTGGGGCAAAACGACCGTGATCGGAGCGGTCATTCAAGCTCTGGTGCAGGGTGGAGCAGAGGTTGGTTTGCAAGGCATTCTGGTTGTCACCGGCGGTCACCAGCCTTTAATCGAAGACCTTCTGCGCCAGGTTCCCTCCCCCATTCCGCTCCGTTGGACATTCAACCCTCAATATAGCGGCGAAATGTTTCTCTCCCTGCAAGAGGGTTTAAAACACACCCTACCCACCACGCAAGCCGCGCTGGTTGTCCTCGGAGACCAACCACAAATCTTAGCCACCACGGTGCGGCTGATTCTGGAATGTTATCAGGTAGAACATCAGCCTTTGATTGCGCCAAGCTACCAAATGCGCCGCGGTCACCCCTGGTTGGTTGACCGTTCCTTATGGAACGACTTGCTTGCCCTATCTGCGCCACAAACGCTGCGCGATTTCTTCCGCAAACATTCCGAAAAGGTACATTACCTGGTTGTCGATACGCCAAGCGTGCTGAAAGACATCGATACCCCCAACGACTATGAGCGCGAGAAACCGCCGCAATAAAAAGATTTGCGAAAAGCTTTCAGGAAAAGTATGGAAAGCGTTTATAATTAAATCAAAGATCGTTCGCAACCCTGTATGGTGATGCCGACAAAAATAACTTCTGAAAAAATCGCTCTGATTGTCGAAGACGAGACCGATACGGCTGAAATGCTGGCAGAGATGATCCGCCTGTGCGGGTATCAAGCTAAGCATGCCTATTCCGCTCAACCGGTTTTTGATCTGTTGGTTCAACAAAGACCACAATTACTGCTATTGGATATCATCCTTCCAGACACCAACGGGATCGAGTTGCTGGGTGCCATCCGCGCCGAAAGGCAGTTTGACGACTTAGCGGTGATCATGATCTCCGGCAACTGCCAGCCTAGCGACATTGAGAAAGGACTGTTGTCAGGGGCTTCCGCCTATCTGACCAAGCCGGTCGCTTTTTGGGAGTTAAGAGAAACCATCGAAAAATTGCTCCAGCATCAAGCCACCTCTCTATGAACCAAGTCCTGCGCGCTTTTATCGCCATCGAACTTCCCTCCGAAGTGCAGAAGAAACTCAGTCAGGTCATCCAGCGCCTCCAAGAACCGCTCCGCGATGTTTCGATTCGCTGGGTAAAGCCTCACAACATCCACCTGACTCTGAAATTTCTGGGTGAGGTTTCGCTCAATAATCTCGAAACCATTAAGCAAATTCTGGTCAAAGAAGCCGCCGAGGTTTCACCCTTTGAGTTTAGTATTGGGGAGCTTGGCGCATTTCCCAACGTAAAGCGCCCGCGAGTGCTCTGGTTACATGTTGCTGCCCCGCCGGAACTCCTGGCGCTGCAACGCTCTATTGATATCCAAACCGAAAGGCTGGGCTATGTCTCCGAAGAGCGCACCTATTCTCCCCATATCACGGTTGGGAGAGTAAACCGCCAGGTCGATCCGGGAGATATCCATCGCATCTCAACGCTCCTCCACAAAATGCACATCGGTCTAGTCGAGGTTGTGCGGGTATCAACCGTTACCCTGTTTCGCAGCGATCTCCACCCCGATGGTTCTGTTTATACCCCCCTTGCTGTTGCTAGGTTAAAAAATTCAAACCCTGATAAGAGGTGAACTCTGGACGCCTTACAAATCGCCCGTGAACTGGTTAATGTGCTGGAAAACAAAAAAGGGGAAGATATTCTGCTGTTGGATTTGCGGGAGATTGCCCCCTTTACCGATTTCTTTATCTTATGTAGCGGCACCAGCGACCGCATGCTCCAAGCCCTGGCAGACGCTGCAGTGGAGTGGATTCGGGAACATTATCACTTCAAGGGTCGCCTGGAAGGCGAAGGCATGGATGGCTGGATTCTGGTGGACTTTGGGGATGTTATCTTACACATCTTTGCTCCCGAAAAGCGGTCATACTATAACCTCGAGGAGTTGTGGAGCGCCGGCAAGGTGCTTTTGCGCCTGCAGTAGAAATGTGACCTTCGTTACCGCCTCGGGCGCGATTTTTGAATTCATTAACCTAACAGACCGTTTTCTGCCACTGCCAAAATGCGCGCAATCTCGCCTTGAGTCTCTTTTGGTAAGCTCTTCTCAGGAATTGTGTCCAATATCCCCATCAGTTGCTGATGCAAGCGCTCAGCAAAGGATTTCTTCCCAGTTTTTTCCCAGATAGCGTAAGCGTTTCGGTCGCCGAGTTTTGGAACCCAGATTTCCGATTTACACAAAGCAACCGCCCGCGGTTGGGAAAGAAAATGAGAGCCGGGTCCAACCTGTTCGATTAAGTCCAACATCATCGTATTTTGATTGACCTCCACCCCTCTCAAAATGCGTTTTGCCATTCCAATGGCCTCATCTGCCAGGACCAATAGCTCCAGCGAGCCAATGTCAGCACAATCGAGGAAGCCGACATCATGCACCAAATCCGCTCCACTTAAAGCGGAAAGCAAGGCTTGCAGGGTGATCTCCATGCTGGCTTGAGCATCAACGGTTTTGCTCTCCGAAGCCCCGCCCGTGCCCATGAACGGCAAATTCAAATAATGAGCAAGTTCAGCCGCCGCGGCTGTATAAAGACTCATCTCCGGTGAGCCGTAAGCAGGTCGAGCGGTGCGTAAATCCATTGCACCTAAAGCCGCTCCGATCATCATCGGCGCACCTGGTGTTTGCAATTGCACGATCGTCAAAGCAGCCAGAGCAGCCGCAAGATGCAAAATCAACGCGCTGGCTCCGGTCGGAGGCGATTCCAATCCTACCGTCGGACCTCCCAAACAGATGAGTGGGATGTGGCGTTCCGCCGCCCATAAGAGACAACCCAATTGACCATCCGCAAGCCGCAGGGGTGACTCGTACGTAGCAAAGAAAGCAAAGTTGGGTTTTTCTCGAAGGGCATTTTCCCCACCAGCAACGGCGAGGGCAACTTGATAAATTCCCGCCAGAATCTTCGGTTCGGTTGCCCAGGCTACCACAGGTTTCTGCGTCACTGCGATCATCTCGGCAAATTCATACAACGGCGAAAGCACTGGCGATACATCATCGAAAATGCTCAAGCTCATCACATAATCCAGATTTTCCAATCCCTCACATACTCGCGCCACGTAGGCAGCATCCCCCCGGCGGGAACGTCGTCTTTCTCCGGTATAGGGATCGTAAAAATAGGTACAGGTGGGTCCAGGGCCAAAATGCACTCGACCAGGCTGGATAGAAATGTTTTTTTTCTCATCCCTTCCCCAAATCGTGAAATTGCGCGGGGCAGTTGAGAGCGCCTTTTGCACCAAAGCAGGGGGGACGAAAAAACGTGCTCCCTCTGACACGCAGCCAAAAGAACGGAGAAGCTGCTGTGCTTTGTCATTCAGCACCAAAACGCCTGTGCGGTGTAGAACCTGAAAGGCTCCTTCGACGATTTTTTGACAGGCTGCTTCATCCAATATTCGCCATTGGGGAGTGCTACTTTGATGAATGATCATATTTCCTCGTCAAGGGTTAGACATGGCCATAGTAGTCGCGATGGACAACTACCGAGTAAGCAAAATCCAACAAGGTCCCCCAGCTAAAGATCGGGATCTCAATTTCGCGTTGCAAAGCCCGGGCAAAAGGGGGAAAGCCGGTGCATTCTAAAACCATCGCCCCCATATTTGGATGATTTCGATAAAAGGCAATTGCCGCTTGAAGGAATTCCCGCTCTGCCTTCTCATAATCAGCCTCGGGCAACTCCGGGCGGATACCACTTGTCCACAATCGATCAAACTCCTCACACCGTCCCTCGTCCATTGCGCCGCCAATGACATAATTTGTCCCAAGCTGAATCCCAACTGAGGATAAATGGCGGTCAGTTAGATAGCGCGAATTTGCTACCAGGATACCCACCACTTGTTGAGATGAAATGATCTGCTGAGCAAATGGCACCTGTAACAAGCTAGAGAGGAAGACCGGCACATTTATCGCTTCGGCGACTTCGCGCTGATAATAGGCAAAATAACCGCATTCGGCCAGAATGGCGCGGCATCCCAGTCTCTCCAACCGCTGAGCGGCGCGCAGTAAGGGAGGCAAACAAGGACTTTTATCTTCCTCACGCACCAACCGATAGATATCCACCCCTTCAGCAATCTCATATTGGATCGGAAAGGGATACGCGCTGGCATTACGGACATCGCCTGGAAAGCCTGGGTAAACATCATCCAATAAAATCACCCCTAATCCCATCCCATAACAGCAGCGGTTCGGTCTGGCCCGAATCTTGCCAATACCCATGTCTATATGGGTGTGAAGCATCGTTCAGCACCTCGCAGAACAATTGAGGATCGATATTTCCGCCGCTGAGGATACAGGCAGTCTTACGAAAACGATGGCGATTCTTCCAGGCGGCCGCAAAACTCACCGCGCCAGCTCCTTCAACCACGAGATGACAGGCATGGTACAACCAGCGCATGGCATGACGCACTTCAAATAAACTCACAACTGCTGTTTCTGTCACAAATTGTCGCACCAATTCCCACATTTGAGGAAAAACGAAAGGCGCTCCCATTCCGGAAATAAAACTGGGTGTATAGGAGGTTTCCATTGGTTTGCCTGCCTTAATTGAGACTGTCAGCGGAGTGGCTGTTTCGACCTCGCAGGCAATAACCTTAAGGTGCGGATTCAAATAACGGGCAGCCTGTGCCACTCCAAGACAGAGTCCCCCTCCACCATACGGTAGAAAAATCGCTTCGAGATCAGGATTCCCTTCAATAATCTCCAAGCCCAACACTGCGTGAGCGGTTATCACCGCCCGATCCGCAAATGGATGGACAAGTTTTCCCTTCATTTCGGGATGTTCCCCCCGAATTTGAATCTGTTGGTACTCCTCAAAAGGCACTTCGATTAAACGTGCCCCGTATTGAGCAATGGCTTCTCGCTTCACCCTCGGCGCGTCGTGTGGAACAATAACCGTACAAGCGATTCTCTTTTGTTTTGCAGCCCAAGCCAAGGCTTTACCCATGTTCCCTGCGCTGGCTGTCCAAACGCCATTTTCATCTATCTGGCTTTCTAACGCTTGCAGGGCAAAAATCGCCGCCCGGGCTTTAAACGATCCGGTTACTTGCAGGGATTCAACCCGCGCCAAGATTTCACCCCCACCATCTGCTTCGTTATCCATCATGGACAGCCGCAACATGGGTGTATCCTGCAGACAGTCATTGAGCTTTTGACGAGCGCGTTGAATGGCCTCAAAGCTCAACCAAAATGAGCGTTCCATTAGCGCTTTTTTCCTCAAGAACCGCAGGTCACCGGTTCTGCCTTATAACCTGGCAAGGGCCTGGTCAAGGTCAGCAATGATGTCCTCAACATTCTCCAAACCAACCGATAAACGGATTAGCCCATCATCGATGCCGGCTGCATCCCGTTCTTCCTGGGTCATGTGTTCATGGGTGATCGTGCGGGGGTGCATACAGATCGTGCGGCTGGTACCAAATGTGACCGCATGGGTAATCAGGTGAAAGCTGTTCATCACCTTAGCGGCTCCCTCCATCCCGTTGGGGACAACAAACGAAAGCAGGCCACCGTTTGCCTTCATCTGGCGCCGCGCCAGCTCCGCTTGGGGATGGTTGGGTAAGCCCGGATAATTGACATGCCTGACTTTAGCGTGTTGAGATAAAAATTCGGCCACGCGCTGGGCATTGCGGCTATGGCGCTCCATGCGCAGCGAGAGCGTTTCTAAATATTGGAGCATCAACCAGGCCTCAAAGGGCTGGAGGATTGCACCAACAAACTCGGTAGTGTTCCAACGAATATCTTCAATTAAACCTTCCGGTCCAATCACTGCTCCGCCCAGCACGGTCGCGTTACCACATAAAAACTTGGTCAATGAAAGCAAAACAATATCTGCGCCCAGTTCCATCGGTTTCTGTAAAGCGGGTGTTGCTGTGGTGTTATCTACCATTAAGGGCACTCCGTGCCGATGAGCCACTTCGGCAACCCCTTGAATGTCCGTCACTTGCAGACAAGGATTGCTTGGCGTCTCCACCCAAACCAGTTTCGTCCGCTCGTCAATGGCTTTCTCCCACGCTTCGAGATTGGTAAAATCGCGCACAAAGCGGAACTCTACATTACAACGCTCTGGAAAGATTGAAGCCGCTTGTTTATATCCTTCGCCAAAAGTGTTTAACGTGGTCACCACATTATCCCCTGGGCGGGCGAGGGTAAAGATCAATTGAAAAAGGGCTTGCGAACCCGAACAAGCGGTCACACACGCTTCGCCACCTTCTAAGGCAGCTAATCGTTTTTCCAAAACACTCACCGTTGGCGTCTTGCTGCGTCCATAGATGTAATTTGGGAACTTCTCAAAACATTCGTAAGGGTAGGTCATCGATTGGACAATCGGCACCGCAAAGGAGCGAAACTCGTCGACATCTTCCAGCGGACGGAAGCCGCTATGCAAGGCGCGGGTATCAAAACCGAGCTCCTGGTCAGGTGCAACTGACTTTCGACCATTGGGGTCATATTTCCAAGGATCACGGAGAAAGAATGGCTTTTCGGTGTGCATAAAGAAGATCCTTTCTGGTTGATTGTTTCTCTATACCTCTCACGGAGTAATACGATAGAGCTCATCAGGAGACAAATGACAGACAATGCGATGTCCACCCCCAAAATCGCGCCCAGGTGGTTCTTCGCGATCACAAATCTCCCCCACCTTGAACGGGCAGCGGGTGTGAAAACGACAACCCGCGGGGGGATTCACCGCACTCGGTACTCGACCGCTAAGGCGAACGTGGGAAACCTTCAACTCTGGATTTGGGCGCGGTACAGCAGCTAGCAAAGCCGCTGTGTAAGGATGATGAGGAGGAGTGTAAATAGCCTCACAAGGGCCAATTTCAACGATTTTACCTAAATACATCACCGCTACCTCATCCGAGAAAAAGCGCACCGCACTGAGATCGTGTGAGATCAAAATCATGGTTGTATTTTGACTGTTTTGGATTTCCAAAAGCAAATTCAATACCGCGGCTTGGACAGATACATCAAGAGCAGAGACTGGCTCATCGCAAATCAACAGGGCTGGTTGGGAGGCTATAGCGCGAGCGATACCGATGCGCTGTTTTTCACCTCCACTAAGCTGGCGCGGCATGCGATAATAATAACTTTCATCCAATTTAACTGCCCGCAATAAGCGGCCTACTTCCTCTTGAATTTGACCTTTTGAGACGGTGCGAAAGCGGCGCAGGGTAAAGGCAATTTGATCCCCAACACAATAAGAAGGATTCAAAACGCTGTTGGGGTCCTGGAAGACCATCTGCATTTTTTGGATAATTTCCAAGGAACGCTTTTGAACCGGAACGGAAATATCCAAACCGATAAATTCAATTTTTCCGTCGTATAAAGGCTCTAAACCGACAATTGCGCGCGCTACGGTGCTTTTCCCGCAACCCGATTCGCCAACAATCCCCAAAGTTCGCCCGCGTTGTATGTGGAAATCAACCCCATCCGCAGCGTGCACATAGCGGCGTTTTTCCAATCCAAAATATCCGCCAACGGTTTGAAAGGGTACCGGATAATATACCTTGACCCTCTCTAAACGAAGCAGGCGCGGCGGGTTTTCATCCCAGCGTTCAGGGCAGGGTTCAAGCTCTTCCTCCAGACACTCGCTGCCTAACGTTCCATGGACCCACTCGGATGCCCGCCAACAACGCACATAATGCCTGGGTTGAATCTCCTCCTGCACAGGATGATCGTGAAAACACTGGTCTTGGGCAAATTCACATCGAGGTGAAAAGATACAGCCTTGAGGCAATTGGTGAGGTGATGGCACTCGACCCGGAATAGGCACTAATCGTCGTGTGCCTTTTGGAGCATCGACATCGGGCAAACATCGCATCAGCCCCATTGTGTATGGATGCAAGGGACGATGAAAGATTTCACCTGCATCGGCGAGTTCAACAATTTCACCGGCGTACATCACGGCTATTTTGTGCGAGACGCGCGCCACCACTCCCATATTGTGTGAGATGTACAAGGTTGCCGTCTGATACTGAGCCTGTAACTCGGCGATCAAGTCTAAAACTGCCGCCTCAACGGTTACATCTAAGGCAGTGGTCGGTTCATCCATAATCAGTAGGGAAGGATTATTAAGCAATGCCATGGCAATCAAGACGCGCTGTTGTTGTCCTCCCGACAACTGATGCGGATAACGACGCATTGTCCCCTCAGCATCTGGCATGTAGACGCGTTTTAACGCATCCAGCACTTGCTCATAGGCATCCTTTTTCGTTAGGCCGCGGTGGGTCATCAAAGTCTCTGCCATTTGATCCTGAATGCGCATGGTCGGGTTAAGCGCTGACATAGGCTCTTGATAGACCATCGAGATTTCCGCCCCGCGCAAACGCCTCAACTCATTCTCCGTCCGATTCCGCAAAGATTGGCCGCGAAATAGAATTTCGCCTTGGCGAATGAACCCATTTGCACCTAAAAAATTAACAATCGAATAAGCCACCGTGCTTTTACCGCAACCTGACTCACCCACCAATCCCAGGTTTTCACCGCGCCAGATCTCAAAACTGACATCCCGCACGGCATCGACGATTCGCTTGCGAGTTTTGTAACTGACAGCTAAATTTTGAACCGCTAAGATCGGGAGATTATCTTCCATATACCTGTCATCCTCATTGATAACGCATACTTTCTTCCCGCAAGCCATCGGCAAACAGATTCAAGCCGATGACTAAACTGATGATCGAGAGCGTTGCAGTCAGCACCGGCCAGAGATTAACGGTCATGCGGGTATGTCCTTCCTGCACCATTCCGCCCCAATCAGGAGTGGGTGGAGGTAGCCCCAAGCCGAGAAATCCGAGCGTTCCGATGTAGAATGCGGCATAGCCAACGCGCATCAGAAAATCGACAATGAGCGGCCCACGACAGTTTGGCAAGATCTCCCGCAACATAATCACTGCATCTGAGTCTCCGCGCAGCTTGGCTGCTGCGACATACTCTCTGGTGCGAATATCCATAGTTAAAGCTCGAACCAAACGAGCTATGCCTGGCGTGCCGCCAATTGCAATGGCAATCACCACGTTTAAGGCCGACGGACCTAAAGCAGAGATGATAATCATGTAAAGCAATATCGTCGGGAACGCCATGAAGGCATCCAGAACGCGCATGATCGTTTCGTCTATCCAACCACCGTAATAGCCGGCCGGTAGTCCTAAGGCAATCCCCGCCAGAAAAGCCACCAAAACCGAAGCCGGCCCAAGCAGTAAAATGGTGCGCGCCCCGAACAATAAACGAGCCAGCACATCGCGTCCTAAATGATCCGTTCCGAGAAGATGCTGACTTGAGGGAGGTTTATTGATTTGAGTATAGTCCTGTTCATAAGGTGTATAATGGCTAATTTGAGGGGCAAAAACAGCCAGGATCACCCAAATCAGCACGATGATCAGGCCAACCATTGCCGTTGGTGAAGCCCAAATCAAAGCAAGAAAATCCTGCAATCTTCGCCCGAGGCTGGGTGGACGGATTTCTTCCAAGGTTGGGCTGCTCTTGGGGGAGGAGTTTCGCGGTAAAGATAAACTCTGTCCCATCCTGTTCCTTTCCCTAGTTGTAACGGATGCGCGGGTTGATTGCAGCGTAGATCACATCGGCAATCAATTGTGTTCCCACAGCTAAAGCGATCAAGATCATGGAACAAGCTTCGATGGTATAGACATCTTTGTACAAAGCGGCGTTCAGGATGAGGTTTCCCAGCCCGGGATAACCAAAAACCGACTCAACCACAACCAGACCACCGATAAACCAATTGACATGCAGCATGATCACCGTAATCGGAGCCATCATGGCGTTGCGCAGAACATGCTGAAAGATTATGCGGCTTCTGCTCAAACCCTTTAAAATCGCCGTGCGCACATAAGCGCTGTTCATCACTTCGACAACACTGGCGCGAGTCATCCGCACCACATATCCAATTTCTACCAGACTTGCTGTCAGCACCGGGAGAATTAACAGCTTCGGTTGTTTTAGAACAGCCAGTTCCTCCATAAACACGGTTGCTCCAGGCAGGAGTTTCAACCATAGGGCAAAGATCATAATCAAGAGAATGCCAGTAGCAAAATCCGGTGAAGCCGCTGTCACCAGGCTAGACACCGAAATAAAACGATCGAGGAATTTTCCCTCGTTCAACCCGGCAATTAAACCGAGCAAGATCGCTAAAGGGATGGAAAAGGCAATTGCCAGGGCTGCTAAAATAAGAGAATTGACAAAACGCCTGGCAATCACCTCCGAAACAGGTCGTTTGTAACGCAGGGAAATCCCTGCATCGCCGCGGATCAATCCCTTGCTCAGGGGGATATAATCCACTGGCGAATCGGTTTCGGCAATCCATCCCGAATATTCATAGCGATATTCGATTCCTCCCTCGCCCTCCACCCAGAGAGCTGCTCGATTGGCATTATCGATCCCCCAAAAGAAGCGCCGACCTTCTTCATTCACCTTCCATCTGGCGCTATCGTCCACTTTAATGACACTGCCATCGTCTTGGCGGATCATGCGGATCAATTGTCCGTTTTGCACATCCCATTGCACCAGATTTCCCTGGGGGTCGACCGCCCACCATTGACGGTATTTTTGTACCGTTCCTTCGCTAATCGTGATCTCCTTGAGGGGATACCCAACGACCCGCTCGGCTTGCCAATCTGAGCCAAAAAGCCATGAAATATAGCGAATGACCACCGGGCGATCTAAACCCAATTGATTCTGCATCGATTGCTCTTGCTCTGGGGTGGCGTAAGCCCCAAGGATATTGCGGGCAACATTACCTGGAGCGATCTCGACAATAGCAAAAACCAGAATCGAGACCAGCAACATCGTCAATAACATTGTAAACAAGCGCCGCAAAATGTATCGCGCCATATCCTCATCCTTTTTGGTCGCCAGTTGATATTTACGCCCGCAAAACAACGATCAAACTAGACTCCATGTGCATTGATCCACGCTTGTTGGCGTTCAACAACCTTGCGGAGATCTTTTTGAATGCTCGGCGGGAGTGGTTCGACCTGATGGCTTTGTAGGATTTCATCGACCATTTGAGCAGCACGAGCTTCCATTGAAGTACCACCACGCTTCAACCATACCGAATGCGGATTTTTGTCAATCAATTTGGAGTAAAACGGCTCTTTGTAATGCCGCAACGTATGCGGATGGTTCAGATAACTTCCCGTAGGCCCTAATTCCTCGATTACATCGATGGCTAAGGTTTCATCATCGACTAAGACGCCCTTCGTTGCAGCGCGCAGGAAGCCCAAAAACTCGTTGCATAAGACGATCAATTGCAATGATCCCTGTAATCCGGCATCCATGAAGCCTACATCGTGAACGATATTTGCTCCATGCAATAATGCAGTGACTAAACTGATGGTCGCCTCAAAAGCGCATTGCTGATCGAGAACCTTCGAGTCTGTACTTCCTCCCAAACCGAACACCGGCAGATCGTAATACTTTCCCATCGATGTAGCAACACCTTGCTCATCGGCTAAAACGTAGTTGCCGACCATCGTTTTGAGGTTATAGGGACCGCCATTCCAGCCCGGCACGGCTACGGCTGCACCCTCGCGCACTAGTTGGGAGAGGGTAATTCCCAACAATGTTCCGGCATTCATCGAAGCCAGACAGCCCGCAGTGGTTACCGGCGAGTTCACTCCGCCGGCATTTAGCGGAATATACAGTTGGGGCAACCCCTTTTCAGCCAGGTACATACACTTTTGTGTAGCTTCAATGTTTGCCACCAGGCCAGAGGTCACGTTAATATAGCAAGTTGCAAACGGTTTACGCTGAAACGCTTCGGCACCACCAGCCACAATTTCGCACATTTCTACTGCGGCAACACAACCTTCGAAGTCCGGGGTGACAAAGACAATCGGCTTGGTTGTGTTATTCAGCATTACTTCCATCTGGTAGCGGTCGTAAATCCGCTGATCAACTTCCTCAGGAAGAAATGCCGACATCACAAAGTCAATCTCCGGGAGAGCATCCATCAAGATCGCGGCTTCTTTTACATCTTGAAGGGTTGGCTTCCGTCTCTGACCGGTGCGGTGATCTAGGATATTCAAACAATCCGACCCACCGCCAAAATATGAGGCATAACCCCCGGCTCGCATGGCAACTTTCCCATTGCGATCATACAGGGTGATCCGTTTCGGCACCGTCAACAAAGCCTTTTCCACCAGATGTTCCGGCAAACGGACTCGTATTCCATCAACCTTTGCCCCGGCTTTGGCAAGTAAGGACCGTGCTTTTTCATCGTGCACATCTACCCCAACTCGCCAGAGGATTTCCAAACTGGCAAGGTGAATGCGCTCGCATTCTTCATGACCCATTCGAGCATAATGGGCGCTGGTCATCTGAGTACCATGTGTCTCGATCATAAAATTACCTTCACCAACGAAATTTCACAAGAGCGTTCCGTGCCGTTTGCTGTTCGAACAAACGGCACGGAGGGAGGAGAAATTGATCAGGCTTCCTTCCAGGTTTCGTGGAAGATGGCAAACTCTTCAGGGGAAGGAACGATTCCGTGGAATTTCTTGTCATAAATCTTCCAAACATTCATAAAGAACGGGATGCAGACAGAACCGCGTTCTTTCTGAATGACTTCCAGTTTGCCTACGATCTCGCGCCGCTTTTCCAGATCAACCGTTTTCATGGCTTCTTTCAGCAACTGGCTAAACTCTTCATCCACCCAACGGGTCTCGTTCCACGGCACCGGCTTCCCTTGATCATCGGCAATGTAAGCCAGAGGTAGCAGCATTGGAGCTAAGGTGCGGTGTGCCCACCAGGTGATGCCAAGATTCCATTCCGTCCAACCATCCCAATACTGGCTGGCAGGCATCGGCTTCAGGTTGATTGTGAAACCACCGGCAGCCGCATCCTCTTTGAGAATCTGGGCATAAGCCATCGATTCAGGCCAGTCGCTGGCTACCACCAGCTCAACGGTAACCCCATCAGGATAACCGGCTTCGGCTAACAGCGCCTTGGATTTTTCGGTATCGAAGGGATAGGGGGGAATATCGACATATTCGGGTTGGGCAGGAGCAACATGGCTATCATTGCCAATTGTGCCTTCTCCTTGCAGAGCAATGGCTAAGATCTTTTCGCGATTGTGACAATGTTTGAGGGCTTGACGAACCAAATTGTTCGTCCAGGGTTCCTGATCGACTCGCATGCGCAGCACGCGGGTTGCAGCCGTTGGAGTCGAAAGCACCACAAACCGATCATCTCCCTTGGCAGCCTCCCAAATTGCCACCGTTGGTTCAATGATCGTGTCAACCTGCCCGCTCTGCAAAGCGGCGATATCGGCAGTGCGATCCTCGCCTAATTGCACCATGACGATCTCATCCAGATAGGGTAAGGGGGAGCCATCGGCGCCCATGCGCCAGTAATCTGGGCGGCGTTTCATGCGACAACGTTCACCGGGGACATATTCTTCCATCGTAAACGCACCCGTGCCAATTGGTTCGCGGGTTATATCGCCCCCAAACTCTTTGGGAAGCACACAGGCGGCATAATGGAAGAGATGTTCCGGAACAAAGATTGACGGTTCGTTGAGATTCAACATCACCGTATAATCATCCTTTTTCTGTACTCCCTCTTTGGAAAGATAACTCATAGAGCCAAGGATGGAAGAGCCGACATCCTTGTCCAGCCATTGATTGAAGTTGAAAACGACATCATCAGCGGTAAAGTCCTTGCCGTTGTTGAACTTAACCCCTTGGCGGACATACAACGTCCAGTTCATCAAATCTTCACTGACTTCCCATTTTTCAAGCAAGTATGGGTGGGTAATGCCTTTTTCATCAGTATACGTGAGGTAATCGAACACGTGACGCCAGGCATGAGATTGACTGACCAAAGAGAAACGCGCTGGGTGATCTACCCGCTCGACACGGGTGGCACATCGCAGAACCCCTCCCCGGACAATGCCGCTCGTAGGCGCTTCGGTCATTGCCAGGGTAGGGGTTGGTGGAACACTGGTTGGCGCAACAGCAGTTGGGACGGTGGTGGGGGTGGGCTGAGCACACGCTGCCAGGTACTTGGCGCTGGCAAGCGATAAGCCTAAGAGCGTGGACAGGCGCAAGAACTCGCGGCGAGAAATTTGGTTCTTGCGCAGCATCTCCTGGGCTTCTGGAATAAGCGGGTGAATTTTCTTCGGTTGCATGGGTATGGTCTCCTTCTATGGTTATTTTATGGTAATATCCTTTTGGAATATTGCTGCTGGTTAGGCAGTTGACAGCGAGGAACGTGCCTCAAAAAGGGATTGGGAGAAAACACCATACAGAACATTTGGCGAGGTGCACCTCCGAGGAAAGTTTAACAAATTAATACATCATAAAAGGCTATTGACATTTTTTATCATATCATCTAATATATCTATTGTCAAGTTAAGATGTATCTGATATATCAGTTTAGTGATTAGATATTAGCTCAAGTAGATGCCGGCATGGAAAACGATTTTGGAACGACAAAACTAAAAATTTATAAAGAAATTCGCCGTTCGATTATTATGGGACATCGTAAGCCGGGTGAACGGTTGGACATAGAAGAAATCGCCCGCCAATATAACACCAGCATCACCCCGGTTCGGGATGCGTTACAGATGTTGACTCAAGAAGGTTTGGTGAGCATTAAACCACGGTCGGGGTATTTTGTGACGCGAATGACCCTAAAGCAATTGCGCGATATGATGGAACTACGCAAAATTCTGGAGCTGGCAGCCGTCGAACGAGCGGCTATGCGTATCACACCCGCTCAAATCCAGGAGCTGCGCTCTGTCCACGCCGGCTACACCGGAGATGACGATGTCTCTTACGACCGCTATACGGACGAAAATCGCAAATTTCACGTCACTATCGCCATTGCGTCGGGAAACCTGGAGCTAGCCGAGATGATCGGTCGTTTGCATGATCGCCTGGCGCGCTTTATGGTTTTGCGCCATGCCGGACAATCCCAAGAATATACGCACGCCCGCATTGTCGATGCACTCGAAAAGCACGATCCGGAAGCAGCAAAACGGGCTCTACTGGACGATATTGAAGTATCCCATGATGAAATCATCGATGAAATCATTGAAGAAAAGGCCGATAGCTGGCATGTGGATACAACTCGCTAAGTTTTTACAAGTTTCACCGTTTCAATATCCACACAAGATTGTGGCTGGTTTGTTACCTAAAGATCTTTCATTAACATCTATATTCCAATCATCAAGGAGCAACCTATGAATCTGGAGACAATCTATCAACACGTTATAGACGGAGAAATGGATGAAACCGCAGAGAGTGTAGCCAAAGCCCTGGCAGCAGGATTCAGCCCCAATGACATCCTAAATAAAGCGCTGATCGCAGCTATGGACGAAGTTGGACGCCGTTATGAAGAAGGTGATTTTTTCGTCCCCGAAATGTTGATTGCTGCCCGCGCCATGCAGAGCGGCTTGCATGTCCTGAAGCCCCATCTTGTTCAGAGCGACGTAGGATCGGCAGGCAAGATCGTCATCGGCACAGTCAAGGGAGACTTACACGATATTGGCAAGAATCTGGTAGCAATGATGCTGGAAGGCGCCGGGTTCGAGGTCATCGACCTGGGTACCGATGTAGATCCGCAAAAATTCGTTCAGTGTGCCAAAGATGGCGCTCAAGTCATTGGTCTTTCCGCTCTCTTAACCACTACAATGAGCAATATGGCAGTAACCATTGATGCCCTAAAGCAAGCCGGTGTCCGTGATCAAGTCAAAGTCATTGTCGGCGGCGCACCGGTCACGGCTGAATTTGCCAAACAAATTGGCGCCGATGGCTTTGCCCCCGATGCATCCACCGCGGCCCGGGTTGTACGCCAGTTATTAGACTAATCCTGTCCTCATATCTCTATAGACCTCCGAGCTGAAACTCGGAGGTCAATTTCCCATTAAATCGCATCCAAACTATCTAATTCGGGGTTAAAATAGTACGCTATCTATTTTAGTCATTTGGACATCTGAGCTATGGAAGTTTCCTCTGCTCCTTACCCCCGGTGGCTAATGGAAATATTTTCATACACACGAGAGAGAGGTAGGCTGGATGAGTGAGATCCAATCTAAAAAACCGATTAAATTCTACGACCGTCCCAATGTTGAGATGGAAACGCTTCCCTTTGGAGACGGTATTCCGCTCGGTATAGAACAGGTGCAAAATCCCCGCGTTGGTATTGGCGGCGCTTATGCAGGCTGGGGTATTGCAGTAGATAATCAATCTCTACCCCAACGCTTAGAAGAACGCTTAGGGGAAAAGGTTGCTAATAGCGAGGTTGGCGAGCTTGACGAACTTGGTTTCTACAGTCGTCACCACTTGCCCGAACTTAGCCCTCAAGAGCACCTTGAAGTAGAGATCGAAGTCGGAGCGAGGTTACTCCAAAAGGCTGCTGAGGCAAACGATTGGCGGCCTGATGAAATTCAAGGCGTATTAATTGGAATGAGCAGTCCGGTTTGCGAGGATTATTTAGAACGAATCTGTCAAAAAGCCGGAATTTCTCATCAGGCACTGAAAGTCAGCGTTCACAAAGCCTGCGACGGTTCGGTCGGCAGTTTGCATCTTGCCCTTAACCCCTTTATTTCCTTGCCGGCAAAGGTCAATATTGCTGAAGAACTGCGGGGGAAGAAAGTCCTCGTCGGTGGTATTGAAGGATTGAGCCGTTTCCTGTATGCTTCACAGGACGTGAACGCCTTACAACTCTTCGGCAACGGCGCCGGGGTGATTGGCATCATCCCAGGCGAAACAATCAAATTCCTCAGCGGCGCAACCCGCGAAGCCTATGATGAAGAAGGTGTTTTACAGGTCAAGATGACCTACCCTCATTCGCGCCAACAGATGCTGGAGGTAACCCAAGCGGGCGAATCCCATCTGCGCGTGGCTGGCTTGATGCACGAACCCGAAGGAGATGCGCCGATTGCTATGGCTGGAATGATGGGCATGGTAAAGTTGTTCATCCGCAATGGTGTTCAAGTCGTTGTCGAAGTTTATCGCGCCTATCAGCAACTGATGGATAAACTCGGCGAACCAGGCAAACAGCTTGCCGTAGCGATTGCACATCACGCCAACTATAAAATCAACAAACTCAAAGAGAAGCAAGTCCATAGCGCCGGTATTCCGCTTAACTTTCCCTGGCTTTTACACGATTTTGGCAACGTCAGCGCCGCCTCAAACATGATTGCATTCCTCCGCTACCTTCCCAATCTCAACCCTGGCGATCATGTTCTCATTGATGGTTTTGGCGCCGGCACCTTTTATGATTCCTTAACCGTTGCCCTGGCATAAGAAGATTTTTGCACAGTCGCTCCAGGCTGGAAATCTGTAAACGGACAAAATAAGCCCTCCACAACCCCAAAAAGCTTATCTGGAGTGCTGAAGGTTGATTTCAGCACTCCAGAATAAGCTGCAAACCTGAATTTTCCCCTAAGCAAGCCCGACAAAATGCCTCTTTTTCGGGTTAACCCTGTTTGTCCATTAGAGGGATAGGCAACTGAAAGCCCCTAAAGACTTCTTTTATGGTACAAATAGACTATGGAACTCCCCCGCGAATTGATTGTCGCCCTCCGCCAGGCCGAATGGGTAACAGCTCTGACAGGGGCTGGTGTCTCGCAAGAGAGTGGCTTGCGCACTTTTCGGGATGCTCAGGATGGCTTGTGGGCTCAATATCGTCCCGAAGACTTAGCCACGCCGCAGGCTTTTCAACGCAATCCCAAGCTGGTGTGGGATTGGTATGCCTGGCGGAGAGAGAAGGTCTATCAGGCAAAACCAAACCAGGCTCATTATGCCCTAGCCGAAATGGCAAAATTCATTCCTCATTTTACGCTCATTACTCAAAATGTAGATGGTTTGCACCAGGCCGCCGGCAGTCCCAGCGTTATTGAACTGCACGGCAACATCCGCCGCGTGCGTTGCTCGGTATGCGGACAAGTGCATTCCCAGTGGGATCGAGACCAGGATGAAGTGCCACGCTGTACCACCTGCAATGGCTTGTTACGCCCCGATGTCGTCTGGTTTGGCGAAAATCTTCCTCAAGCAGAACTGGAATCTGCCTTTGAAGCCGCTCAAAGGTGCGAGCTTTTCTTTTCGATTGGCACATCTGGCCTCGTTCAACCGGCTGCCTCGCTTGCCTACCTCGCTCAGCAGCAGGGCGCTCGCATTGTCGAAATTAACGCCGAACCAACTCCCCTAACTCCTTTTGCCAATTTTTCCTTACAAGGCAAGGCGGGCGAAATTCTTCCAGCTTTGGTGAAAGCAACCTTCCATAGCTTATAATAAAGAGCATTCTGCCTGAAGGAGTTTTCAATGAGCTTTAAGTTCGTCCTCGACCTTTTTCGCACCCTGGGCGTTTTATGGGGAAGCTTTTTCCTGAGCCGCACGTTTCGTTCTTCCAAAACGGCAAGTAAACTGATAAATTTCAGCCTGGGAACGTTGCTGATTGGCTGGGGTGGATTACTCAATTACTGGATGTTACGGAAAAATCGCGCCAATTTCCCACGCGGTTTAACCTTGCAGTCCTGGCCGGTGGTCAAAGATGGCTGGCATAACTCAAATACAGACATGATCTTCTGGCGCGAGCATTTCTACCTTATCCATGCAGCCTCTCCTTATCACTTTGGCAGTTCAAAATGTCATCTCAAGCTGTGGCGCTCTAAGGATGCAATGCAGTGGGAGAAAATCGCCCATTTCAGCAATGCCCCTGAAGATATTCGTGATCCGAAGCTTGCCATCATTAACGATCGCTTGTTCCTGTATGTTCTGCTCAATCGGGATTTCAACCCCGAACCCCACACCACTGCCTATTCGGTGAGTGATGATGGTGAGCACTGGACACCTCTAAAACTCATCGATCCGGCTGGCTGGCTCTTCTGGCGGCCAAAAACTCGCGATGGAAAGACCTGGTATGTCCCCGCCTACTGGTGGGAACATGGGACCTCAATTTTACTGCGTTCCTCAGATGGCGAACATTGGGAAAAGGTCTCCACAATCTACCAAGGAGACCGCAATGACGAAACCGATATTGAATTTCTGCCTGATGGGCGATTGCTCGCTATCGCCCGCTTAGAATTCAGTGAAGACTTTATTCAGGGCGACCCTCAAGGCTCAACGCTCATCGCCGTTGCCGAGCCTCCCTACACCATCTGGAAAGTTAGCGCAAAATCGCCTCTCACCCGCCTGGATGGACCTTGCCTTTTCTCTTATAATGGCAGAATTTACGCAGTCGGACGGTATCAACCCATCAAAGACCGCCCATTCTCTTATCCTGGCAGCATCTTCAGCCGCAAACGCACAGCCTTGTTCGCGGTTCTCGAGGATCGGCTGGTCTATCTAGGCGATCTTCCCTCCGCCGGTGACACCTCATACGGTGCGGTTGTGCAGCGTAACGAGGAGTTATTCATCGAGTACTATACCAGCGATATTCGTCGTGATTATCCCTGGGCGGTAGGAATGCTTTGCCCCTCAGAAATCCGCATGGTCTCGATTTCTTTGCCCGAGTTCGAGCAATGGGCAAATCATCTGATTGCTGAAAGCAACACTGGGAGTTAATTGGGCTACTCCGCACAACCCAAAAGCTGAATAACCTCCCGCGAGGTTCTTTCCCGTTCGGGAGAAGGTTTGGTGTTGGTCTCAAGTTCACTCCACACCTGGCACAACAAAGGCCGCAAACGCGAGTTGATCTTCACCACCTTGCGGGTTATTTCCAGAGCTTGGGAAGTATCTCCGGTGTAGGCAAACGCCTGAATGAAAGGCAGCCATTCATCCGCTCGATTGGGAGAGTCCTTCCATTTCAAAGCTTTCTCACTCCACGCCGTTACCTCCTCCCAGCGGCCAAACTGGCGAGCCAGTTCAGCTTTCTGGTAGGCGTAACACCAGGCCTCGGCTTCGTTGCGGATGACAAGCGGAAAATCTATCCCTTCAGACGTTCTTCTCTCCTCAATCAGTTCTAAATTGGAGATCCACGCAAGCTCACGCATTTCCCGGTTAAGAATGGGATTAAGACCGTCATGCGCTGGGTCTAAAAGGCGCAAACAGGCTGGCGGTTCAAAATAAATCACAAGTACCTGGTCGGTATTACCTCGAAAGAGAAAACGACCATAGCGCCGCTCGACCGCAATCCCCCGCTGCACGACAGGGAAGTAGGAGGCCGCGCGCGTCTCAACATAAAACATCATCAGGGGGAGGTCACTCCCCTTAAGGCGATCAAAATAGAACCAGTTGAGGGCTGCAGTAAGGGAGTTATCACTGGAATGGGTCTCAGCAATGTGATTGCTCAAAATCAACGTGCCTGGTTGGATGTACGGCGCGCGCCAGCGCAGTTGCTCGAAAAACGATCGCTGATACGCCCAATCGCGCTGAAAGGCAACCGCATTTTGAAAGTGTCCCCCTACCGCGAGACCACTGAGCACAGCCAAAAGCGCAACCTTGCCCCAGCGTCTTAACGGCAATCCATCCAATACACCAATCAAGAACATACCTGACCCCCAGGCCATCGGCAGGGTTAAACGGCTGGCGGGAAAACTGACATCCATGGTGAGATTGGCAGCCAAAAAAGGCAATCCTCCCAATGCCAACGCACCTGCCCCAAGGAGCAAGAATACCTTTCCAGAGTCTTGTTCATCTCGCTGTTTCTCTCGGGCAAAAAACACTCCGACCAAGACCCCCCCGCAAACCGACAGAAAACCTAAAGCAGAGAATTTCAAAAGACCCCAATCCTCCCCGAAGGACAGAGATAGAACCCTCCACCAGGCAAAAATCAGGCCGACAAACAGTTGCCGTAACCAACCAACCAGCACCTCTCGAATAGAAGCAGAACCCTCCATCGCTTCGGACTTACTCCACCCGATTGAATAATTAGAATAATCAGGTAGTCGGGTGATTGCCAAACGCCAGATTACAATCATCAGGAAGGTCGCCAGATAGGGCAAGGTTTCCCGAATAGCCCCTTGCAGCCGCTTTCTACCACCAGATTGACGGCCGGCAATGATCCAAACAATCAACGGCCGAACCAGTTCGAGTCCATAAAAGTACTCCGTGGTTAGCATACTAAACGCCTGCAAGACCACAGCGCCGACTTTTAACTTCCAGGCGGACTGGTTAGCCGCACCTTTTTCTATACTGCGCGCCATCAAGGTAAGCGAAAGGAAAAAAAACGAATACGGTAACAGGTGACGACTGCTATTGACAGCCACAAATTGATGGGTATAGCCCGGATAGAGTAAAAAGAGCAAAGCCACCCAAAGAGCTTTTTCTTTCCGCAAGGGAAAGATTGCCGCCAGAGCCAGATAGGCAGTCAGGCTACTTAGCCAGCGCAAGAGCAAATTAATCACTTGCCAGACGATGGGATTTTCTCCGCCAACCAGGCTAAACAGCCATAAAACGAGGCCAGCAAACGGTCGAAACGACCGATCAATTTGCAGCATACCGGCTTTACCATCTACATGCTGTATCCAGATCCACGGCCAATCATCCCAATAGAAACCGAGTTGTGGTAAAAGAAGCCCATAGGCTAAGATCGTCATTGCCAACAGGAAAAAAGGTATCTTGAGATGCTGAATGAACCAGAACTGGTTTTTAGTTGTCCCGCGAATCCATCGAGAGGAAAACCACCGAAAATGCCTGGAACTCACCGGTTCAATCCTTCATTGGGTTTCCTGCCTGAGGTTAGCCAAGCGAGATTGTAGCATAAAAACAGAACGCAGACCCATGCCCTATGTCGGAACCGCTGGGGGCAAAGGACTTGCTCCTTTCACCTGATTTATCGTTCCCCCTTGCTTATCAAATCCCTCATCCCCAACCCTTCTCCCTAAGGGCGAAGGGAGTCAAACTCCCCTCTCCCGCTGGGAGAGGGGCTGGGGGTGAGGGTTGCTCCCCTCTCCCGCTGGGAGAGGGCTGGGGGTGAGGGTCTTCTCCCCTCTCCCGTTCTGGGAGAGGGGCCGGGGGTGAGGGTTACTCCCCTCTCTCGCTGGGAGAGGGCTGGGGGTGAGGGTCTTCTCCCCTCTCCCGTTCTGGGAGAGGGGCTGGGGGTGAGGGCTCACTCCAATCGCCCTTCTGATAAAAAGAAAAATCAGCAAAGCTCCCAACCCAGCTACACGCATAGCGTAATGCGGCGCGCCCGCAGGAAATTGCATCTGAACGCATACCCCTTCTATGGGAGAATTTAGAAGCTGGTATGCTCGGTGCGGGCAATGATTTCATCCTGCAAGGTTTTGCTCAGGTCGCAGAAATAGTCGCTATAGCCTGCCACCCGCACGATGAGGTCACGATATTGCTCGGGGTTGGCTTGAGCTGCCCGCAGGGTTGCCGCATCGACAACGTTGAACTGAATGTGATGACCGTCGAGTTTGAAATAGGTGCGAATCAGGTGCGTCAGCCGGGTTAACCCTTCCTCATCTTGCAACAATTGTGGCGTAAACTTTTGGTTTAGCAGCGTCCCGCCTGTTCGAGCGTGATACATTTTTGCAGCCGATTTTACCACCGCTGTTGGCCCACGGCGGTCGGCGCCTTGCACTGGTGAGATTCCTTCGGAGAGCGGCATCCCCGCTTTGCGTCCGTCTGGCGTGGCACCGGTGACCGAACCAAAGTACACATGCACCGTTGTGGGCAAGAGATTGATATGATATTCGCCGCCTTTGGTATTTTTGCGCCCCTCGATGGCTTGATAGTAAGCCTCAAACACCATCCGCATCAGGCTATCGGCGTAGTCATCATCATTCCCATAGCGCGGCGTGCGATTGACCAGCATCAACCGTTTCCGCTCGTTGCCCTGAAAGTTAGTTTCCAGCAATTGGAGCAGCTCTCTCATGCTTAAGTTTTGCTGATCGAAGACATGATACTTTATCGCCGACAATGAATCTGTGATCGTCCCCAATCCTACACCCATGATATACGTAGTGTTGTAGCGTGCTCCTCCGTTGTGATAATCTTTACCGTGTAAAATACAATCATCGATCAGCAAGGACAAGAAAGGCGCCGGCATATAGTTGGCATATAAGCGTTCCACCACCTGATTGCCGCGCACCTTTATATCGATAAAGTGATTCATCTGGCGACGAAAGGCATCGAACAGCTCTTCAAAGGTCTTGAATTGGGTTGGATCGCCGCTTTGAATACCGATTTGTTTACCGCTGCGCGGATCGACACCATTGTTTAAGGTGAGTTCGAGGATCTTTGGAAGATTAAAGTAGCCGGTCAGGTTATAATTTTCCTTGCCAAAAGCGCCCACCTCTACACAACCCGAAGAACCGCCGCAACGGGCATCGCTGACGGATTTCCCCTGCCGCACCAATTCCTGCACAATCAGGTCGCTGTTAAAAACCGAAGGTTGCCCGAAGCCGGTGCGGATAATCCGCCCCGCACGCTGAATAAACGCATCTGGATTTTTCTTGCTAACCTGAATAGAAGAACTGGGTTGTAAGAGGCGCATTTCCTCGATAACATCCAGCAAGAGATAGGTCACCTCATTCACCCCATCCGAGCCATCGGGCTTGACCCCGCCTAAGTTGATTTGTGCAAAATCTGTATAAGTGCCGGATTCCGCAGCGGTTACCCCAACTTTGGGCGGTGCAGGTTGATTATTAAATTTAATCCAGAAGCACTGCAACAGTTCTTCTGCCTTGGCGCGGGTTAAACTGCCATCTGCCAATCCTTTTTCATAGAAAGGAAGTAGATGATGATCGAGCTTGCCCGGGCAAAAAGAATCCCAGGTGTTTAGCTCAATAGTCACGCCAAGGTGAACGAACCAATAGTACTGTAAAGCTTCCCAGAAATTTCGCGGCGCGTGAGCAGGAACCCAGGAGCAAATTTCAGCAATTTGCTCTAACTCCGCTTTGCGTTGGGGATCATCGGTCTGGGTTGCCAGTTGACGAGCTTTTTCGGCGTGGCGTTCGGCAAAGCGGATCAAGGCGCGGGCAACAATCTCCATGGCGCGCAGTTCTTCTTGTTTATCGTAAGCTTGCGGGTCATTGTAAAAATCCAGGCCAGCAAGGCTGCGGTGAAGTTCCTCGATGAAATCTAACATCCCCTTATGATAGATTTTGTCATCTAAAACCGTATGGCCAGGCGCACGCTGTTCCATAAACTCGGTGAAGATACCGGCCTCATAGGCAGCCTTCCATTCTGGCGTCATTTCACGGAACAGGACATCTCGCATCGATTTCCCTTTCCAAAAGGGAAGTATTCGTTCTTCATACACTTTACGCGCTTGTGGACTGACCTTGTAAGGAATCTTCTCACGCGAATCGAGAATGTCTAAATCTTCCAACGAGTGACAGCATAACTCAGGGTAGGTTGGCACAGCTTTCGGAGCAGGCCCTTTCTCGCCCACGATCAATTCTCCCTCCCCGATGTAAATGGACTTGTGCTCCAAGAGATATTGGAAAGCCAAAGCACGGCGAACCGGCTCGGAGATCAAACCGTGATTCTGGGCATAAAATTCGGTAATCAATTCTGCCCGTTCTGTAGAAAAGGTTGGAACAGCCTCGAGGCTTTGTTGACGTAAGCGCGCAACACGGTCGGTCATGGTCATAGGTTATCCTCCGATACGAACATTGAATCCATAATTTTCGAAAAAACTCTTGATGTCCTTGAGACGCTCCTGGTCAGGTGCAGGGGTTTCTCGTAAGCGATATGCGACGCCCAATCCATGATATTTATGCAGAGCAGAAGCATGATAGGGCAACAGATCTACGGGGGTTTTTTGAGGCAAGGACGAAAGAAATTCAACCATCTGGCGCAGATTGATCTCATCATCGTTAATATACGGGATAACCGGAAAACGCACAAGGATGGAATGTCCTGAGGCGCTCAAACGGCGTAAATTCTCCAGGATAAGCTGGTTAGATACTCCCGTGAACTGACGATGGCGTTCCTCATCAATAAGTTTGAGATCGTAGAGATACAGATCCACGTCCTGGCGCAAGCGGTTCAACGTCTCCCAGGAAGCATAGCCACAGGTATCCAGGGCAGTATGGATGCCCTGGCTTCGACAAGCTTGTAACAAAGCAGCCAGAAAGGTTGGTTGAAAAAGCGGCTCACCGCCAGAAAATGTCACCCCTCCACCCGATTGCTCATAGAAAGGGAGATCGCGTTCAATTTCTTCCAGAACTTCAGCAACTGTCATCCGTTTTCCCACCAGCTCTCGCGCCTCAGCATAGCATTCTTCTACACATGCCCCACACAAGGTACAAAGCTGGCGATTAATTTCAAAAGAGTCGTTATGCTGTACGATCGCTCCTGGCTCACACACATCCAGGCAAGCGCCACAACGAATACAGCGGTTTTCGCGTTGAAAAATCTCGATCTCCGGCGACTTCCCTTCCGGGTTATGACACTACCAACAATTCAGCGGACAACCTTTGAAGAAGACCGTCGTGCGGATACCCGGACCATCATGGACCGAATAACGGCGAATATCGAAGAGGATACCACGCAGCTCAATCAGATTCATCGCCGCATCCTACTGGCTGATATCAGAATTTCCGCCGGGAATCAAATCGCTCCCTTGTTTACTTGGGGAAGGGGGTATGGGTGAATGAGGGATTCGAAAGCGCTGAAGCACAACGGCAAGCCGTTGGTATCGATTAATTCCCTTTAGCATTTTGTTTTTTTCTTTTGCGATCATCATGAGATGCAGAGCACCTTTTGATCTCAACAAAACGTATTGTACATCCACGAAGCAAAATCATCAAGTCATCCATTTAATATTGTAAAAATGTCTATAGTATAATTTACGATTGAAAAGGAGCTAACATGCCAGGCGGAAGAGGCTTTGGAAAAGGCTGCAGAGGCGGCCGACGGAAAATTTTCTTTTTAGAATCCTGCATACTGGTCTTGCTCCATCAAGGCTCCAGCTATGGGTATGCCTTGATGGATAACATCCGTCAATTCGGATTCCAACCAGAACTAATGGATATCAGCATCCTCTATCGTGCCCTGCGTGACCTGGAAGAAATGGGGCTGGTGAGCAGTCACTGGAGCGACGAAAGTCTCGGTCCGCAAAGGCGCATTTATACCATCACAACCGAGGGAGAATCGGTTCTGGCAGAATGGATAGAAAATCTACGTCAGCTTCGGCGCGAGATTGAGAGGCTGGAAGCTGCTTATCTCTCTGTCAAGCAGAAAGCAGAGAATGGGTTTTCCACGCCGGAAGTGAAAGGGGAAGAGTTGTGACTATCGGACAACCAAAACGGGGCAGGTTGCTCGCTGAATCACCTCCTGGCTTTGACTGCCAAGCAGTAAGCTAGCTAAGGCGCCCAGCCCACGCGAGCCCACCACAATCAAGTCAACCTGGCGTACTTCGGCAACGCGCAGGATAACATCTGCTGCTGGGCCTTCCAACGCTTCAGTCTCGACTGTGCGAGGGGTAAAACCGACTTCCTGCAGCGCCCGCTCCAGGACATCATTAGCTTCTCGCAATCTCTCAGAAATCGTCTCCTGCAGGTTGGGTTCCCCTAAGCCGGCCGGGATTGGTGAATAGGCATGAACGATCACCAAATCGGCGCTACAAGTGCGTGCCAGTTCACCCGCCAATTGAACGGCTTTCAGGGCATGCTCTGAGCCATCCACACCCACCAGAATTTTGTTGAACATCTTTCACCTCCAGTGTGAGTCTGCAATGCAATTTCCGCGCAATCAAAATAGCTCTGTCCTGCAATCTACAGAAGATGCGTTCGAAAAGCGGTTTATGCTCAGGATTTTATCACACCACCGTCACAGGACATCCTTCTGGCTTTCGCAATTCAAAGCTATCTGGTAATCAACGGAAAATAGTACTGATATTTAAACCCTTCAGGAAGGTAAAGATGAAAACTGACTATCCCATCCATCACATTGCTATCGATGGTCAAGGTCACCTCCCCCCAGGTCTCCGGATGTCCCCCTGCATACTGGCGCAATCTTTGCTGATTGTTCCACAAGTCATTGGATAGGCTGTAAACATTCCATACCGTGGCTTCTGGGTTGTAGGAGGGGTAAATCCAATGCGCTGCCCAGATCACCGGCGGTGGATTGGGGAGATCGGCAAACTGACTCAACGGTCGCCCGGTGCTGTAAACCCCTCCAATCATCCCTAACTCCGCCATGCGCTCTACCCAACCGTTAATAAAAGCGCGAGCAGCCTCGTTGCATTCTTCTTGACGAATGTCATAATGTTCCAAATCATAATAGATCACGCTGCCATTGCCAGCGGCATTGGTCAACCCCAATTGTTGGGCGGCACGGGTAGCCATTTCGGCTTCCATCCGTCCTTCTTGATAAGCCTTGGGAGGATATTTGCTCATGCGATATTTGTAGTTCGTGCAGCGAGCTTGCAGCCCCACCCAAGTGGGTATCAACCCCCAGCCTTGCTGGCGCAATTGGGCGATAAACTCAGGGGTCAGAGACGCGTTATCGCAGGTGCGACTGATCCCGCCGATATAGATATTGACTGCCCGATAAGGACTTTGCGCCTTCCACACAGCCAGTTTGTCGAGCGTTGGGATTTCGCATTTATCAAAAGCGTGTCCCTGCATAACAGCGATCAAGGGTAAATCCGGGTTTTCCTCTGCCAATGGTTGTAGAACAAGCGGACTGGCAGACCAGGCTGGATTGACAATTTGCTCTCTGGTCAAAGAGGTTTGGCCGTCAGGGAGCGGGATTGCTGCCCAACTTCGTCCGCCATCCTCGGTTGACCAGATGCGTTCCACCGTCCTGCACCGCAATCCTTGCTGAATACCACTGTTGGAGGATTGGTTGATGTCTTGAGGTTCACAATTCCCCTTTCGCTCCAGCTTCCAGCCCATTGCCGTTGAGATCATGTGCAATTCCTGCCCCTCATCCTGACGCTGTTGCTGGAATTGAAGGGGATTCTTTGTGACTTTCACCCAGGTCACGCCCCCATCGGACGAACGATAAACCTCGTCTCCTGTGACCCCACCCTGTAACCACACGTTCAATGCATCTTCAGCCTGAATCGGCGCCGCGATCGGAAGCTCTAACCGTTGCCAGGTTTTCCCACCATCAAGCGTTCGGTAAAGAAATCCCAGGCTGAAATTGGCGCTGCTGACGATCTTCTGCACAATCCAGAGGGTCTCTGCATCCCATGCGGTGAGGTAGGATTGAGCAATCGGCAGGTAGCGATCTGAATCCTGCAGAGGAATGGGGTCGATCTGCCAATCGCGCCCTCCGTTGGAGGTGTGGGCGATGAAAGGCGCGTTCTTGCCATCGGTCGAGGGTTTTGCCAGGACTGCCCAGCCATTTTCAGCGTTTCTAAAATCTATGGCGGCAAGCTGTAGCCCGTCATCCAGAGATGGAGTGATGTCCTGCCAGGAGAGTCCGCCATCTCTGGTCAGAAATAATCTTTCCCCAAACCAGATCCACCCCTCCACCGCGCTCAAACGGTCGAAAGCGCGGATGGATGCGCCAGAGACAAGCTCACTCTGGGCAGTGGTGCGAAATCCAGCAAGACCTGTAGAGAGAATCCAGACAACGAGAACTATCCCCCCAACCATCCCTGGTTGAACCCTGCCCAACGACAACCAGCGTAAATGCTTCATAACAATCAAATTGTACCTTGAACGCAACGCTCAAGCGGGCTAAAAAGCTTGCAGCTTCGTTAGCCAATATCTGCCAAAGCTCAGGAAGAGCCCCTTCAGCCTAAAAAGCGGCGCAGAGAGGCAGCCTGTAAGATCAATTCGGCTAAACGCTCAAAGCGGTTCTGACGCACTGCTTCGGTGATCTCGCGGCTGATACGCAGATGATCCGGGTTCGGTTGATAGTCGATGTGTAATCGCTCAACCGCCTGGCAAACGCGCGGAGGCAGGAATGGACTATCCAGATCGACATACTGGAGTGCATCGGCTAAGTCTGCATCGAAATTCACAATGGTTTGCCGCAAGAAATTGATCTCATCTGGCGTAAGGGCGTGCAATCCCAACAGCTCAGGGGGAATTCCCAGAGAATACAAACAGCAAGTAAAAGCTATCGCCCGCGGCAGTTGGATTCCACTGACATTGCGGAAGTAGCCAAACAGCCCCGAATGCGATTTCCGCTTCCTGCGCCGTGGCACATATTTTGCCAGCGTGCTGATGAGCTGCGCCAATTGGGTTACCTGCTCACGATAAGCCTGGGTTGATTTCTCGATGATTGCCAGACTTTGCTCCTGATCGATTTCGCTTGCCCTGCGGCGAGGAATCTGTTTGAGTTTTTGAATGGCGGAGACAACTTCTAAGGGAGAAAAATCATACTTGAACGCTGATTGAATGGTAAAAGTCTGGGCGGAAGGGTACTCTCTGGTAACCTGTTCGACTGTGGTGGGTTTTAGATTGCCGCGAAAAGGAGCTGATCCCATTCCCATGATGGGATAGAGTTCAATCCCCAACTTTTGGGAGAGTTGATCCAATTGATAGAGAGCGATTTTATTCGCCAAAACTGTGCTGATCAATCCCGAATTCATCGCCGGGTCGGAGCGCGCCAAAAAGACGCGCTGGTATTCCAAATCTTTATCCTGCAGAAAATCTTCTATCACCTGGGCAGCGTTGAGCAAATTTTCAACTCCCTCAAACAATGGGATCACATTGATTCGTTGTGGCCGAAAATTTCCCAACCATTCCCCAATGGTTATCGTATCCCCCGGAATCTGCTGAGTATCCTTAGCCGCGATGAAATGTACATAATAGTTGTAAATCCGATTAATATCAGCAGCCGAAACCGTCATCGGCAGAATCACCTCAAAGATTGGTGGTGGACTCTGCGGATTGAACAAAATCGCGGCATCGTAAGAGCGCGGAATACTTCCCAGGGTTTCGAGCAAAATCTTGGCTTCAGTCTTTTCAATGGCCGGGTTTGGTACGCGGGGGGTAATAAAAACATGCTCTCCGAGCAGCACCTGGCGAAAGAACGGCCCGTATGTCGAGAGCAGTTTCTTGATCACAAAGTTATCCACCTCTTTACCTTCGTAATCCCACATCTGCTCATCGCAGCCAAGGTGGGAAAAGACATAGTAAGCCTCCTGAACTTCGTCTTCCCCTTGCAACTCCGCATCTGAGGCAAAAAAGGGAACTTGAACATTGTCGGGATGTTGGGTACTCATACAGCGCGGGATATGGGGCATCGTACACCTCACAAAGGGGATATTAGCGGGGAATTATATCAAATGTTTTCGCTCCCCCTGATTGTTTCTCAATCCACCCAGAGGTATCTGTGCGGGTTAGCCTCCCAGCGGCTGTTGCTGGGTGATGCAATGAATATTGCCGCCCCCTAACAAGATTTCACGCGCCGGCACACCCACCACGCGACGCTCGGGTAAATAACGCTGCAAGGTCTCCAGGGCAAGTTGATCATGAGCATCTCCAAACGTGGGAACGATTGCTCCGCCGTTGCAAAAATAAAAATTGATATACGAAGCTGCCATGCGATCGCCTGCTTGACGGGGTAGCGTGCCCTCAACCGCGTCTACACCCTCAGCTTCTTCAGCCGTGATCAGCACCGGATCCGGTTGATGGATTTTCACAATCTCGAAGGAGCGTCCTCTGGCATCTCTGGCATGACGTAAGCGCTCATAAGCATCTTGAGAAATTGGATATTGAGGGTCATGAGTATAGTCCGTCCAGGTCAACGCAATCACACCTGGGCGTAAAAAGCACACTAGGTTATCTACATGGCCGTTGGTTTCGTCATTATAGACCCCTTCTCCCAGCCAGATGATTTTTTCAACCCCGGTATATTCCTTAAGATACGCTTCGATCTCCGCTTTGCTCAATTCAGGATTGCGATTTGGATTGAGCAAACACTGCTCGGTTGTCAGCAAAGTTCCTTCACCATCCACATGGATCGAGCCACCTTCGAGAACCAACGGAGCAGCATAGCGATCGATCCCTTCAATTTCTGCCACTTTGCGGGGCACCAGATCGTCAAGATCCCAGGGAAAATACAACCCTTCCTTTATTCCTCCCCAGGCGTTGAACTTCCAATCCACCAAACGGATTTCACCTCTGTCGTTGATGACAAAGGTCGGGCCGACATCCCGCATCCAGGAATCGTTGTTCGAAAGCTCAATCACACGGATATGGGCAGGTAGCATGGCGCGCGCATTGAGGAACTGGCGTTGATTAACACCCATCACCACCGCTTCAAACTGAGCGATGGCAGTTGCCACGGCCGTAAAAGCTCTTTGAGCCGGCTTGGCGCCGAAGCGCCAGTTATCGGGGCGCTCTGGCCAGAGCATCCAGGTTTGCTTGTGCGGTGCAAATTCGGCTGGTATGTAAAAGCCGTCTTGACGAGGGGTGGTGGTTAACGTCCGTACCATATCCTTTCTCCTCTTGTCTCGTTCCTCACCCGAACGCTCTCCGGGAGAGGAAACAGCTTCTCCCCTCATCCCTTGAACGAGGCGCTAAGGGATGAGGGGCAGCCTCCTCGCCGTTTCTGAGCGAGGCTGGCGATAGACGCGCTCAGATGATCTGATGTAAAAAGGTTTCAATCTGGCCGCGATGGTATGCCTGAAGCTCCGCCGAAGGACGTTTCAAGCGCGGGTAGAGCAGATAGACCAGCAGCCCCTTTTCAGTGTGCAGGCGATTTTCCGATTGGTCAAAGATGATGGAGCGAGGATGATCCATCACCTCATCGGTTGCTTCTACACCGCGCGAGGCTGGCAAACAGTGCATGAACTGACAATGGGAAGGAGCTTTGTTGAAGAGATCGAGATTAACTTGATATTTGGGCATAAAGGCTGCTCGCCGCTCGGGGATTTCATCCTCTTGACCCACCCACCACCACAGGTCGGTGTAGATAAAATCAGCTTCCCGAACAGCTTCAATCGGGTCTTCGGTGATGGTCAGGCTGCCACCCGATTCGGCGCAATTGGCACGGGCAATCTGCAACCAGGCTTCAGGGGGTTGGTATTTGCGTGGCGCTGCATGAGTAAAATGCATCCCGAGTCGGGTGCAGATAAACATCAATGAGGATAAGACATTGGTGGCATCGCCAATGAAGGTAACCCGTAACTCTTCTAACTTTTTGCCGGCCGGCATGTGTTCAATCATGGTCAAGACATCACAGACAACCTGGGTGGGGTGATTGTAATCCGTAAGCCCATTGATCACCGGCACTTCGGCATATTTTGCCAGCTCTGTGATGGTTTGGTGCTTGAGAGTGCGGGCAAAGATGGCATCACACATGCGCGAAAGCACTTTGGCAGTATCGTACATCGATTCCCGCACACCCAGGTGAATCTCCCCCGGCTTAAGGTAGAGTGCGTGACCGCCCAATTCGGTCATTGCTACCTCGAAGGAGACCCGCGTGCGCGTGGAGGGCTCTTCAAAGATCATCGCCAAAGAAGCATCCTGAAGGAGTTTCGGGGTGCAACCTTGTTTATCGGCTGCTTTGATCTTTCGCGTCAGTTCGATGATGTCTAATAACTCTTGTTTGGTGTAATCTTGTGTGTCGATAAAATGTCTTAGGGTCATAGCCAGCTCTCCTTAACAGTGTTAGTTTTGAATACTTTCCCAGGCGCGGACAAAAGTGACCGCCAGTTCACCAAGTCGATCGAGGTTATAGCCGCCCTCCAAAACAATCAAGGTGGGCAGGTTCAACCGGGCTATCTGCTTCGCCATTTCTGCATACGTGGAAGTGCTGAGGGCAAAATTTGCCAGAGGGTCTTCGGCATGGGTATCCAAACCCAATGAGAGAACCAGAAAGCGCGGCGACATCTCATCCAACGCCTGCAGGGCAATCTGTAAGGTTTCAAGATAAGTATGGCCATCGGTTTGGGGTGGTAAGGGGAAGTTGCGATTAAACCCTCTACCTTTTCCCTCGCCGAGTTCATCAGGATATCCACTGAAGTAAGGGTAAGTGGTAGCCGGGTCGCCATGCAGGGAAAGATAACCCACCTGATCGGAGTCATAAAAGATTTCCTGAGTCCCGTTGCCATGATGAAAATCTACATCCAGGATTACAACTCGCCCGACAGATGACAAATACCGGGCAGCAATGGCAGCGTTATTCAAATAACAATAGCCGCCGCACTGATGACGGGTAGCATGATGGCCGGGTGGGCGACAGGCTGCAAAGACCGTTACCTCCCCACTCAATAAGGCTTCTGCCCCGCTTAGCGCACATTCAGCCGCTAGGCGGGCGATTTCAAAGACTTGCGAGGTGATCGGCGTATAGGTGTCAAAACAAAAGCGGCTGACCTGCGACATCACTGCCGTTGCCCGCCACTGCCACCGATCCGAATAGGGAAAGACGGTAGGAAAGACCACCTCCAGGGACTTGCCGTCCGACTCGGGATCCAGAAAGGGCATCTGATTGGCTTGCTGCAAAAAGGCAAGATACTCGGCTGTATGGACCGATTCGATGGCTTCGATCGGAAAGCGGTGCGGTTCTTCTACCACAGCTAACCCGGCTTGCTGCAGGGCTTGCACGACCCTCTGTGCTCTACCCGCAACTTCTGAGGCTTCGACCAACTGACCGAAGTGAATCTGGTAGGGCGGTTGAAAATCTTCTAGGCGCGGGGTATAAAAGACTTTCATCCAGCTTTCCTCATGCAGGGGAGGTTTTGCGTTTGAGAAAGGCTTCGATCCGATGTTCCAAAACAGTAAAAAACTGGATAACTCCGCCGGGATAAAACAAGATTATGGTGCAAATCAATGCCCCCAGCAGGGTCAGACGCAATGTACCCGCCAGTCGTAAGAATTCGTTGCCGAAAACGATCACGAATGCGCCGAGAATCGGACCTAAAAAGGTACCCACCCCTCCCAACTCAATCATGGCGATCGTCAACAAGAACGGTTCAATCCCCAGGGTGGTGGGAGAGATGTCACCCAGGGCATGCACATACATGCCACCGGCTGCCCCGGTCATAAGGGATGAGAGAGCAAACACTTTCAGCCGTTCTTTGAACTTGTTCACCCCTAAACAATACGCAAAATTTTCCGAATCTCGCAAGGCAACGAACGCCATGCCGGTGGAAGAGTGAATCACCCGATAAATGATATATAAAACGATCAGAAAGAAGACAAAGCAAATGTAATAGGCGCCGGTTTTATCCATACCGGGATAAAATGGTGGAATTTCATGCAGACCCATGGCGCCGCCAGTGATTTCCCTGGTTTGGGTCAGCACCGAAGGTAACGTATCGGCAAAGATCAGGGTAAGCAAGGCAATGTAGATGCCACTCAGACGCAAGGCCGGCAAACCCAGCGCCACCGTCACCACCAGAGAGGTGACCAAGCCAGCTATCGGAACGGTCAAAAGGGGAGGTACGCCAAAGGTTTTTGCCAGAATGCCGGCTGTATAGCCGCCGATTGCCATAAACCCGATGTTGCCCAGCGAGTTGATCCCGGCATACCCCATCATCAGATTCCAGTTGGCCGCCACAATCGACCAGATAAAGAAAAGAATAAACAGATGTTTGTTATAACTGGAAGCTCCCAGCCAGGGATAGAGCAAAATGAATGCCATGACCCCAATGTACAGGATAGATTTCCAGTTGAGATTCTTCATAGCTGCCTTTCCTCCATCACTTTCTACCGCCTAAGATACCCTGGGGTCTTAACAACAAAACGACCAGGAACAACACAAACCAGATTGGCCAAACCCAAATCGCTCCCAAGTAGAGGGTGGCAATAGCTTCTACCAGGCCCAGGATCAGCGCCGCCACGACCGCGCCGCCGGTGCTGCCCAAACCGCCAAAGGTCACAATCACAAAGCCCTTGACCATCCACTCCCAGCCGATGTGAGGATTTAGATAATACTTGGTACCCAAAAGGATGCCGCTAAATCCGGTGACGACAAAGGCAAGGGCAAAGGTCATGCCAAAAATCTGTTCGATGTGAATGCCGACCACCTGGGCGCCAGGGATGGATTGCGCAACCGCCCGCATAGCCTGGCCGGTACGACTGTATTTAAAGAACAGGCTCAGCGCGGCAATGGCGATTACCACAATGGCAATCAGCGCCAGTTCGTGCCAGTTAATTTGAATGAAGCCGGCCTTCAACGCTCCCTCCACCAGCAAGGGGATAGACTTAACCCGCGGACCAAACACTTGCAAGACAACGTTTTCTAATAAAATACCCGCTCCTAACATAAACAAGACGGTCGAAAACTCCCAGTTAGGCTTTTTGAGCAGGGGACTGATCGTGAAACGATAAAGCAGCCAGCCAAACAAAGCCATGAGAGCCATGGATAGCAAGGTTGCCAGCAAAAAAGGAACGCCCAGGGCAGAAAGGAAATACCAGGTGAGATAGGCCCCAATGACGGCAATCACGCCATGTCCAAAATTGAAGACGCGGCTGACGCCATAGATGATTGTCAATCCCAGTGCCATCGCCGCATACAGGGAACCGGAGATTAAACCACTGATCAAGGCATTTACGAAGTTTTCCATGCTGCTCTCTCCTAGAAATAGGCCTTCTCGATCTCTTCTACCTGAATTTCATCCCCTTTCCGCTCAAAGGCGATTTGCCCTTTTTTCATCAGGTAGATGCGATGGGACATTTCGAGGGCGTGCTGGATTTCTTGCTCGACGATTAAGATGGTCATCCCCCTTTCCTGATGGATTTGTCGAATAGCATCGAAGACGGCCATCTTCATTCCCGGCGAAAGCCCTATGGAAGGTTCATCTACCATCAAGAAAGAGGTCTCGCTCATCAAACCGCGCCCAATCGCCACCATGCGCGCTTCACCCCCGCTCAGGGTAGAACAAAGTTGATTGCGCCGCTCCGCTAGGCGAGGAAAAATGTGGAAGACAAATTCCAGGTTTTTCTTCACCGCTGCCCGGGCATGACGGGGATAAGCCCCCAGATACAGATTTTCCAAGACCGTCATATCGGTAAAGAGATGGCGTTCTTCAGGGATATAGGCTAGGCCGCGCTCCACAATTTGATGGGATGGTAAGCCAGCAATCTCCTCGCCTTTGAACTGGATGGAGCCGCTTTTGGGTGGCTGTAAACCGCAGATTGCCTTGAGCAAGGTGCTTTTGCCATGCCCGTTTGGGCCAAAGAGAGCAACCACTTCGCCTTCTTCAACCTGCAGGCTGACCTGACGGAGAACCTGTAAGTCACCGTAGTAACAGACCAAATCCTTAACGTTGAGCATGGCTACCTCCTTTGCCACCCAGATAGACCTCGACCACGCGGCGGTCTTCGGCGACCCCGCTGGATGCCCCCAAGTAAAGAACCTGCCCATCACTGAGGATCAACATGCGCTTGGTCAGACTGATGAGAATGTCGAGTAGATGCTCGATGATGATAATGGTGATGCCTTTTTCTTGATTGATCCGCCGCACGATCTCCAGGAAGTTTTGGATTTCTATCAGTGAAAGCCCTGCCATCGGCTCATCCAACATCAACAGCTTACAATCCGTCGCCAGGGCTGCCCCCAACATGACCAATTTGGTGGTGTAAAGATCGAGATTGCGAGCAGGTCGGTCTCGCACCGACTCTAAGCCCAAGAGTTCGAGCACCTCATCTGCGCTGTGCGGACGGCGAGCGCCGAAGATCGCTCCGACGCGCAGGTTATCGTAAACGCTCAGCGTATGGAAAGCCGTGGGGATTTGAAAGGTGCGGGCAATGCCCAGATGGCAGATTTGGTCAGGCTTGGAATTAGTGATGTCTTTGCCCTCAAAGAATATCTTTCCCGAAGTCGGGGCATAAATCCCGCTGATCACGTTGAACAGGGTTGATTTCCCTGCCCCGTTCGGGCCGGCGATGCCGAAGATTTCCTTTTCTTCGACCTCGAAAGACACATTAGAGAGGGCAACCAGTTTTCCAAAACTTTTGGAGATGGCCTGTGTAGCAAACATAAAAACTCCTCCAAACGATGTTGCAACCTCGCTTCCAGGTCAGAGCGAAGAGAGCTTTGGCTGGCAAATTCCCTTACCCTGCCTCTCCCACCAGAGAGGAGGTGCAACCCTCGCTGGTGAGAGAGGGTTTTCTCCCCTCCTGGACAAGAAGAGGGGAGAAGTTGCAATGCCTGCTTACTTAATCCACGGTGGCAGTTGCGGCTGAGCTTTTTGATACTTCGTTGGTCCTACAATCAGGTTCTGACCATTCCAAATCTGATACCAGATGGTGGGGATAAAGTCGGTGCCATATTTGGATTGTTGATGGTAGTGGTAAAGACATGAACGCCGGCAAGACCCGCGTAGGTGGTGCTGCGAATGTTCTGGATCACTTGATCGTAACAATCAACGCAGCCGGCTTTTTCGACCGCTGTCACCCAGATGTCAAAGCCATCGCGGGTTACATAGGCATAGATCGACTTGGGCTCTTCATTGTATTTGGCTATCCAGCGTTGTTTGTAATCCTCTACACCTGCTCCAACCGGGTTGATGCTGGCAGTCCACAACAGCCCTTCGGCAGCTTTACCGGCTAATTCCAGGAACTCCGGGATAGAAGGGGTGAACTGCATGAAAACCAGGGCATTCAAACCTTTTTCGCTGAATTTCTCGGAGAACTGCACCATAAAGCGCGCCGCATCGGTTGGATCAAGGTTCCAAAAGGTGACATAGGCTGGCTGGGCTTCATCGATCTTTGAGAGGATGGGGCCCCATTCGACCACGCCAAATTGGGTCACCTCATCGACCACAATTTCGTACCCCTGAGCCTTAACCAGCTCGGCAAATTTGTCGGCGGCCAGGATGTTATAGCTGTAATCCACCTTCACGATGGCGATCTTCTTATTGGGTTCTTGCCAGCCCATTTTCTGACCCATTTCAAACAAGTTGGCGGCTGCATCAATACCGTAGGATACTTCGCTGGGACAGTACTGGAAGACGTTGCCGTATTTCACCGGGTCTTGAGCCACCACCTCGGTATCCAATGTCATTGCATCGGCATGCAGGAAGGGCATATCATACTCGCCAAAGACGCGCGCATCCACGCCCGAGTCGGCGTAGCCGGTGATCACCACATCCACTTTCTCGCCGATCAAGCGTTCCCCGACGGCTTTGATCTTTTCTGCTTCCAGGGCGCCTACATCGCCGGTCACCAATTTGAGCTGGCGGCCTAACAAGCCCCCTTTAGCGTTTTGCTCATCCACGGCCATTTGGAGGGCTTTGAGCATCTGCTCGCCATCGCTGGCATACGGACCGGTGAGCGGCAATGGCGCGCCGACCTTGATTTCAGCTTTGCCGCCGCCGCACGCCGACAGGGTGATACTGAAGACCAGCAGGATTGCAAGGATAAGCCAGAGGGGGGAGGATCGAAGGTTCATTTTTCTCTCCTTTCCAGAAAGTGTTCGAATAGAGAAGGATGGTTGAAGGATGAAATGAGAATTTTTACTGTCTGATTTCGCTTCACTTGCTCTCCTTTCTATAACTCAATCGGGAGGGATAAAATCTTCGGGTGGAGGTAGCCATTCATCGATATTGCGCAGGATGCGCGGCACCAGGGTATAGCGGGTAACGGTGACGCCAGGCAGGGAGGGGAGCACATGACGAATGAACTCGCGCAGGGCATCGTTATCCTTGAACCGCGCCTCGATGGAAACCTCCTGGGTTCCCTGCCCAAAGGCAACGTAGGTGACCATGGGCATCGCCATAAGCTGTTGAAGGACGTTTTCCTCGTGCTGCGGCTCAACCTCGAGGAAAATATCGGCTGCGGTGACATATCCAAAAGCGGAGGGCTCAAGGATCGCCGTGAGGCGCATTGCGCCGCTTTGGATCAGGTGTTCGATACGCTTGCGCACGGTACGTTCGTTGGCGCCGATTTGGCGAGCAATCTCGGAGGCGCTTGCGCGCGCGTTTTTATGGAGGGCGAGGATAATCTGGTAATCGAGGGAGTCAAAAGAAGGGTGACGAGCAGGCATTATCGTTCCGTTTCGGAATATCTATTTGCCGACTACGTTACAGTTATATCCCAAATCGGAACGTTTGTCAAGGGTGAGTGCCGAAAACTTCTAAAAGTCTCTAGGGCGCAGTTGACATTTATTACAATACACCATAGAATAAAGAGGTGATTAAGACCTTCAAAGACGACGAGACGCAAAGGATTTACCAGCGTCAACGTTCTCGAAAATTGCCGCTTGATATTCAGCAAGTCGCTTTGCGTAAGTTACGAATGATCAATAATGCTATGAACCTAAACGATTTGAGAATACCGCCCGCAAATCGGTTGGAAAAATTAAGCGGGGATAGAGCAGGACAATGGAGCGTGCGGATTAATGACCAATGGCGGATTTGCTTTCGTTGGGAAAATGGTAACGCGTATGATGTTGAAATTACCGATTACCATTAGATTGGCAGGGAAAAATGACTGAAAGGTTAAGGCCGGTTCACCCGGGCGAGATATTAATCGAAGAATTTTTGAAGCCAATGAACCTAAGTCCAAATCAGCTTGCAACAGATATCGGCGTTGAGGCACGGTTGATCAATGAAATTGTGCAGGGGGTTCGCAGCGTGACAGCCGATACCGCCTTGCGATTATCGCGTTATTTTGGCACTTCCCCTCAGTTCTGGATGGGGTTGCAAGCGGATTATGATTTAGATGTGGCTCTTGATACCTTAGGTGATCGTCTTGATCGGGAAGTAAGGCCGCGCGTTTCAGCCTAAGGCTTTGTAAACGCATAACCTTTTACCCATTTGCAGGATGGGCAGAAACCATCAGAGCAATGCACTTGGTATATTGCAGAAGTGTGACTTCCGCATATAGAATGATGTCTGTTGCTGGAGGTTGTAAATTTTCATTTGGGTGTACTTGGTTGTTATAGTGACTTTACAATCTGGAGAGCTTCTGTTGACAATTGATAGATAGTCTTTTTATCACGTTTTTTGATCAGATCAGGTTTGACCATCCATGTCCCCCCTACCGCAATCACGTTCGACAGCCTTAAGTAATCGATTGCATTGTTAGAATTAATTCCTCCTGTTGGCAGGAATTTTACGTCGGGAAAAGGCCCTTTCAAAGCGTCTATTGTTTTCGTTCCTCCGTAAGCTTCTGCTGGAAAAAATTTCATTACCTTTACGCCATGCTTTAATGCTGTTAGAATTTCAGTTGGGGTAACTACACCCGGTATAGCAATGAGTTGATTTTGAATTGACCATTCAACAAGCTCCACATCTAAAGCAGGGGAAACTAAAAAAGTAGCACCTGCTTGCGCGGCTCTAGAAGCTTGTTTTAGTGATAATACTGTTCCTGCTCCTATAATTAGATCGGGAAAAAGACTCTTGGCTACCGCTATACTCTCAACCGCGGCTTCTGTGCGGAATGTGATCTCGATCACTTGCATTCCTGCGTCAACGAGAACTTCACATACCCACTCGGCATCCTTGCTGGAATCCACTGTTATAACTGGTATGATCGCTTGTTTTTGAATGCGATTTATTATTTCATTCATCCTTTTGCTCCCCAATAAACTTCAGGGTTGACGACATGCTGAGGACGCTCTCCCTTTAGGACACATAATGCATTTTGAGTTGCTAACCATCCCATACGAAGTGTTGTTTGATAAGTCGCCGAACCGATGTGAGGGGTGGCAATAAAATTGTCAAGTTCGGTGAACTGAGAGGAATCAGGCGGTTCTAAATTGAACGTGTCAATCGCCGCTCCAGCAATTCTCCCATTCTTCAATGCTTCAAACAATGCCTTTTCGTCTAGTAAACCTCCTCGTGCTGTATTTATAACAAAGGCAGAAGGCTTCAATAAACCTATCCGAGCGGAATCAAGTATATTGCGTGTTTCGTCATTCAATGGCAAATGTAAACTAATAAAATCACTTGAGGATAATAAATCTTCCAGAGACACCTGTTTGGCTTGAGTCTTTTGTAACCACTCTTCAGGCGGGCGAAGGGGGTCTGTAAAAAGAATTCGCATTCCAAGGGCATGGGCGCGAGTCCCCACTTCTCTACCAATTTTGCCCGCTCCAATTAAACCCAACGTACTCCCCATAATCTCAAAACCTTCCAATCGTCCCCATTTCCCGCCGCGAACCATCCGATCATGAGCGGGAATTTTACGGGCCAAAGCGAAGATCAAGGCCATCGTCAGTTCAGCGACAGCAATGCTATTTGCGCCAGGTGTTATGGTTACAACAATCCCTCGTTCGGAGGCTGTTTTGAGATCGATATTATCCACCCCTACACCATGTCTGGATATTACTTTTAAATTCGACGCCATAACCAACACTTCACGTGTTGCCTTGTCTAAACCGAGTATTGCTGCATCTACATCTCGTATAAACTCAATTAATTCCTCAGCTTCCAATGGGCGATCATAAGGGGGGACCACGATTTCATATCCCTCTTTATGCCATTCCTCAATATGAGGACCGGGAATTCTACGAAAGGACCGCGCAGTAATTAGGACTTTACCTTTCATTACTGAGCCCTGTCTCTGAGATAGTAGCAAGATCATCAAATAAGGGTTTTACTTCCCCTACGAGACGTTTATACAAAGAGATATAAGGTTGATATTGTTGGTGAAATTCAGGACGAGGGTTTATTCGTTGAACTGGTTGCACAAACGACTGTGCCACAGATGCCATGTCCTTATAAACACCTACAGAGTAGCCAGCAAGAATAGCTGAACCTAACGTAGAAAATTCTTGGCGATTCAATGTGATGTAAGGCACATTAAGTACATCAGCTTTAATTTGATTCCAGATACGACTCCTTGCTCCTCCGCCAATTACTCTTGTCTCAATAAAGTCAAGCTTCGGTAATAACTGTTTGACAATCTCTTGATATACAGCATACTCGAAAACGACGCCTTCCAACATAGCTCGGTAAAGATGGGCTTTCGAGTGTGACCAGTGTAAGCCGAAGTAAACTCCCCGCAGGTTAGGTTCACTAGGGCAAACCCGGCCGCCCAAATGGGGAAGGAAGAGCAACGATTCGCTACCTGGGGGAATTTGGTCTGCTCTTTCATCAAAATCCGAGTAAAACCCACCCCCCATTTTTGCATTTTCTTCTTTTTCATGTTTGGCAATTTCATCTCGGAACCAACGCAAATTCAGCCCACCCCCATTAATATACGCCAATACATAATATAAACCTTGCAATGGAAGGTGAGCGGTGAAAAGAGTGCGATTTGAATGGTCTGTTACAAACTGATCGATGCACACTGCAAACACAGACGCTGTTCCAGCAACATCGAAGATCATCCCTGCTTTTACCATTCCAGCTCCAAGCATTCCTGCAGCTTGATCACCACATCCTGCTGCGATGGGTATGCCTTCGAGTAAACCACTTTCTTCAGCCGCGGTTTTCGTCACATAACCGATAATTTCCCAAGGTTTGACAATGCGTGGCATTTTCTCTTCTGGTATTTCAAAATATTCCAGCAACTCTGGACTCCATTTTTGGGCGTCTGTGTCGCTGAAACAGCTAAAATGCAAATAGGTATAATCAATAAATGCTTCATCACCCCTAAGCCCAGCCATCCTCCCTGCCACATAGCCACCCGGTACGACAAACTTGGTTATCCTTTGAAAAATTTCTGGTTGCTCATGTTTCCACCAAAGAATTTTTGCACCGTGTGAAATACTAGGAGGGCCGCCGCTAAGCATGATGATGCGCTCTTCTTTTGTCTTTAGACGGTCAATGTATGCCCGGCAGCGCGTATCTAACCAAGAGTCATAAGGTGTAGGAACATCCCAACGCGAATCAACACTTCCAATGCCAGCCATTTGCCCATCAAATGAGATCGCCGCAATGTGAGCTGGATTGATCTGACTTTTTTGGATGCATTCCCGTATTGTTCGAACGGCTGAGCCATAGATGTCATCCGGGTCTTGGGTAACCCAGCCCGGTTTGGGATAATATAGCTTCGACTCTTCATAGGCCTCGGCGATTAATTGTCCTTTTTCATCATAAAGACCAGCTTTTGTAGCAGTTGTCCCAAGGTCTATTCCAAGCAGATACACCTCACCCATCCTTCTCTCCATATCCTACTAGAAACAAGGTTATCTATTCCAGTTGGGGTTCTCAATGAGACGAGGGCCTCCATTCTCGTTGACAAGAAGACATGCAAATCCTTGTTTCTCGATCGTTTGATAATCGTGCCCTGCATCACCAGGATACACAGCGAAGAATATGAATGGCTGATCGCCTGTGTTAATTGTCCGATGCGCCCATCCAGGCGGCACGTATCCGACTGTTCCTTTTTCCATCTCGATCATTCTGACGATGCCTTCATCGTTTTGGATTAGAAGGATACCCTTACCTGCCAGTCCGAGATAGATCTCCGCTCGCTGACGTTGAGAATGAAAGTGCCCTTTCGTCATATGATACTCTTTTCCGACACAGCCAGGGTAGATAATTGTGGTACAAAATGGTAAATGTTCGATTGTTTCTGGCACATCATTTACATATACTTCATAAATCAATCTATTTCCCTCTTGTTGCAAAATCTGGGTAACTGCGGTTTGATCAAAGAACATTGCCCTAATATCTTTGAGAGTGCGTCGTAAGACTTGATGTGCAGGGGATGTTACACCGCTTGAAAAATCTACTGTTCGAATTGGGGGTATGTAATCGTTCATCATCTCTCCTTATAGTTCGAGGCGGATGTGTTTAAGTTGTAAGTATTGTTCAGTGGCATGATGGGAATTCTCAATACCCAAACCACTTTCCTTCCAGCCTCCGTACGGATAAGGAAATTCACCACCGGCAACATTGTTAATTCCAACCGTGCCACATTGGAGTTCTTCACATGCCTTTAGAATAGTGCGTAAATTATTGGTGTACACGTAAGAAACCAAGCCGTAAGGGCTATCATTTGCCAATGCAATGGCCTCGTCAACGGTATCAAAACCCATAATCGGTGCTAACGGGCCAAAAGTTTCTTCGCGCATCACCAGCATATTATGATTGACATCTATAAGCACAGAGGGTTCAAAGAAAAAACCCTTTTGATATTTTTCACCCTTTGGAGGTTTGCCACCCGTTAACAATCTAGCCCCTTTTGCCAGAGCGTCCTCAATGTGTTGACGAGTTTTTTCAATCCCCCCTCTAGTACACATTGATCCAAGGTCTGGATCGTTAAGTCCGTGATCGATGGATAGTTTTTTTGTAACTTCCACAAAACCCTCTACAAATGTCTGTAAGATAGATTTGTGGACATAAATGCGATTGATGGCATTGCAGATTTGACCCATGTTACGGAAGGAGCGCAGGACGCCGTCATTGATTGCTTTTTCTATATCAGCGTCCTCGAATACAATGAAGGGGGTATGCCCGCCAAGTTCTAGAGATACTTTCTTAATCCCCTCAGCAGCCATTTCCATGATCTTACGTCCTGTATCAGTTTGGCCGGTAATCGCCACCTTGGCAGTAAGAGGATGCCGTACTAAGGCTGAGCCAAGCACACTTCCCCGGCCAGTAAGAATGTTAACGACTCCCGGAGGAGCACCAGCCTCCGATAGAATTACCATAAACATAGTTAACGCTAAGGGAGTCTCGGACGGTGGTTTTGCGACTACCGTGTTACCAGTAACTAGGGCTGGTCCTAGTTTCCAACTCATTAGGAGAATAGGATAATTCCACGAGCTGATTGTTACGACCACACCTAATGGTTGCTTAATCACGAAACTCCGTCGATTTGGTTTATTGGGAGGAAGTATTTCTCCTTGAATTCGCCAAGCTTCTTCCCCAAAGAATTCAAGCGCGTCTGCTGAGGCGTTAACTTCTCCGATTGCTTCGCTGAGAGGTTTTCCTTGTTCAACCGTCAACAAACGTCCCAGTTCTTTCGCTCGTTCTCGCGCTAATTGGGCTGCCTTTTTCAAGATTTTTCCTCTCTCTATGGGAGGAAGTTTTGCCCATTGGGGAAATGCTTCATGAGCTGCCTCAATTGCCTTTGACACATCCTCTTTCGTAGCAGAAGCCGCCCGTCCAATCACTTCACCTGTGGCCGGATCAAATACATCAAAAGTTTCTCTCGAAGAGGAAGGTACCCACTTGCCGTTGATATAGAGTTGAATCTCTTGAGTCATAAGGTAAATCCTCCAAATTTCATGATATTTTTATTCCAAGTTAGGAGTAATCATCATTCTCATCTCTTGCGCATTTCTTGTCCGCTCAAAACCTTCGTTAATTCGGTGTAGAGGAAGACAATCGCCAATTAGACCGTCAATAGCCAGGCGAGAGGACGTTAGCAAATGAACAGCTGTACGGAATTGGTGCACATTTGCCCCTGTAGAACCCGTAACAATCAATTGACGATAATGGATTAGATTGGTATTTAAAGTAGCGTTTGGCTTGTCTTTTGGCAACCCGCCAAAGAAATTGATCCTGCCACGGCGGGCAGCCAGTTCAAGAGCTTGAGCCTGAAGATCTGCTGACGAAGCAGCTACAATCACTGCATCTGCTCCTCGTCCATCAGAGAGAGAATAGATCACTTCCTTAAGGTTATCTTGTTGGGGGTTAACTACAATGTCTGCTCCAAAGCGTCTAGCTAGATCGGCTCTGTTTGGGTTGATCTCGCTGATGACCACACACCTTGCACCAGATAATTTCGCCAGTAACAAGTGCATCACCCCAATTGGGCCGCTGCCAATGATCAGGACCAAATCTCCAATCCTTACCCCGATAGATTCTTGACCGTTTATACAGCAAGATAGAGGTTCGGCAAGAGCTGCAACTGGAAAAGGTATCTCTGAAGGGAGTGGAATAATATTCCCCTGCCGAATGGCATCACTGGTGATCAACATATATTGCGCAAACGCCCCATCTAGACTAATTCCAAACGCTTGATAATTCTCGCAAAGATTCGTCCACCCAGAGATACATTCGCTACAGACACCGCATCCAATATTGGGGGCTATTGCGACATGTGTCCCAACAGTGAGCCCGTGCACATTCTTCCCTACCTCAACAATTTCACCGCTGAATTCGTGCCCTAATATACGCACAGTGCCTACTGGAATGCGATGATGACCATTGTTCAGAATGCGCACGTCTGTACCGCAAATACCTGCTGCTTCAACTTTTAGTAATGCTTGATCAGGGTTTGGACTAGGAATAGGTACTTCCTCAACCCGTATATCACCTATACCATAAAATAATGCCGCTCTCATTCTGGAAACAACCTCATTTTAGGGGTAGTGCTACCGGCCTGCCTTCACGAATCGATTGATTAGCCGCAATTACACCTTCTAGGGCTTTACGCCCGTCAAATCCATTGACCGTTGGGTTTTGATTATTAAGTATACATTCCACAAAGTGTTGGGCTTCTGCTTGATAAGCTTCAGCAAAACGCACCGGCCACGAAGGTATACGTGGTTCGACCACCTCAGTAGATTTTGTGACTCGTCGGAGAGGGGTTGATCTTAGTTCTCCAATCACCAACACTCCTTCTGTTCCAACCACCTCTGCCCGTGCGTCATAACCATAGTCAGCCGGGCAAATCCCATCCAACAAGCCAAAAGTCCCATTATCAAGCTCAAAACTGACAATAGCTGTGTCATAGAAATCAGGATGCTGTTGTTGGATTTCAAGAGCTTTATTAACCCTTGCCCGAGCATATATAACCTTGAATTCACCACCCCCTAGCCAGCGAATGGTATCAAAATCATGACTGTTAACTTCAGCCAGCATGCCATTGCTGCGATTGATATCATGAGCCCAAGGAGGAGGTAAACCGGGACCGCGGGTTAAAGTACGCACAATGAGAGGTCTGCCAATCACCCCCTCCTGGATTTGATTCATGGCTTGAACAAACGGCGGATCAAACCGCCTCATAAATCCTATTTGAAGGATCACATTTGAACGCTTCGTTGCCTCAATCATTCGATCGCATTCTCCCAGAGTCAGTGCCATTGGTTTTTCACAAAAGACATGTTTGCCTCTCTCAGCAGCGGCGATGGCTAACTCTGCATGTGTAAAAGTTGGAGTAGTAATCATCACCGCGTCGAATTCCACACTCTCTAATGCGCTCTCTAAGCAGTTGTAGAAATGCCCTTCTAAATGCAACGTCTTAGCAGCGTTGCTTGCTCGCTCCTCATCAGCATCTACGATGGCTACTAATTCACTGTGAGGGACATGCCAACGGACATTGCGAGCGTGAACCATTCCGGCTCTTCCAATACCAATAACGCAAATGCGCACATTTTTACTCACGCCATACTCTCCTTGATTTGGTTTTCAATTTTGCGCAAATTGCGAATAGATTCTTCAGCAAAAATATCTTTGAGGTGGTTATAACGTTTCAACCGAATAGCTATATATGGGTCGGACACTGGCGGTAAAGGCTCTAGGGCTAATGATCCGTGGTAATCAATCTCAAATAATGCCGTGAGGAGAGATTTGAAATCAATATGCCCTCGTCCGACACTTTGTCGATTACTATCTGCAATATGCACATTTAAGAGTCTTTTACCTGCATGCTTAATTGCACTATAGGGATCTGGCTCTTCGATATTCATGTGAAAACTATCTAAGTGAATCCCGACGGCATCGCTGTTCACTTCACCGATAAACTTTAGAGCCTGCTCACATGTATTTATAAGAAAAGTCTCATAGCGATTTATTGGCTCAATTGCCAGGCAAATCCCTTTTTTTGCTGCATGATATGCGGCTTCTTGCACAGATTGTACAGCCCATTTCCATTCTCTCTCAGAGGCTGCTATCCATTCTTCTTCATCTCCGAAGTTACCTACTGGACTGGTCTTTCCTACCGCCGATGGAACGACGATAATTACAGGAGACTCAACTGATTGCGCAAAGTCTACACACTCTATAAGATAATTGATAGCGTACTTTCTTACCTGAACATCAGGGTTAGAGAGATCTCTTTCCATTGTTGGCCATGGATAAATCCCAGCAATAGAGAGAACTTGCAAGCCATAAGTCCGGCATAATTCTCGAATTTGCTTTGGATCGTATAGTTTAGGCTCCCCCATTAGCTCGATACCATCATAACCTAACCTGGATAAACGTTCAAAAGTTTGCTCGACAGGTTCGTCACCGTAAATCCAATTGCTAATTGCATATTTCATGCTAATTGCCTTTCTATCTGCTTCAAATATTGGATTGACTGCTGAGCGAATGTATCCCTTAAATCTATGTTCTCAGGTATGTTTACCATATTGATCAAAATGTCCAAGTGCCCCCACAGATCCAACACTCTACGGACCATTGATTGGACTTCAGCTTCTTGAGTAATATCAACCTGGATAAATGATACCGAAAGTCCTTTCTCCCTTTTGAAGATAAGCAGCAGTTTTATGGCTTGCAGGAACAATTTCTTGCTTGAGCACTCTGGTTACCGGGATGTGTCCCAAATTAACCATATCCTGATAAAAGCCAGTGAGGCGTTGTACAAGGCTTTCGCTAATCTTAGGAGCAGCAACAAACGTGCCTTTTCCGCGCTCCCGAACAATTAGTCCTTCATATTCAAGTTCCTGCAAGGCTTGTCGCACCACTGTCCGACTCACGTTGAATGAATGGCAAAGTTCTGGCTCGCTGGGCAACTGATCTCCCTGACGCCAATCACCTCGTTCAATCCGTTCGCGAAGCGCTTCTTTGAGTTGAACATAATACGGCAAAGGATTTGCACGGTCGATTTTGTTCCAGCTAGAAAAATTAAAGGAGTTATGGCTCATTGTTAATAATATCACTATATAAGTATGTTATCTTGTTATTACAACTTTTATTATAAGTGGTTTAGGAATTCCTGTCAAGGATATTAATGCCTCTTAAATTGCGCTCTTTCCGAATCAGGGGTGAAAAAATTATCTCTCCAGAAGCAGAAAATTAGTCGCCATACTCGACCATCTTATCTCATCAAGTGAGATTTATGATCAAAACCTGAACCTTTTCCCCCCATCTCAAGTAGTGCTGTGGCGGCTTGTTGGGCAAAGGAAGAATCGTTGATATGCGCCTCAACTTCAACCAATCGAACCGAAGGACTAAGGTTATCTTTCAACGCCTGCAAGAGAGCCTCATCCGCCGCCGGGTTCCAAAACGGGCCGCCTTGGCGGTCGAGCTGGGAAAAACCTTTTCTGGGAAACCAGAGCATGCAATTGCCCTTTGAACAGTTGAGCTTTTGGGCAATCTCCTCTCCCAATTGTTTGTTCTCTTCTGGCGTGGTGCGCATCAGGGTTGTTTCCGGATTCCAGCGATAGAAGAAACGGGTGCGATAGCGTTCGGGAATGGTCTCTGGACGGGCAAAAATGGCGAAATCCAGACAACCTACCGACACCACCTGAGGAACACCCTGGTGCGCTGCGGCGGTCAAACGCTGTTTACCAGCCGAATAGGCAGTCGAACCGACCAGCTCCGAAGCTAATTCTACCGTGGTCAAATCGAACACGGCCTCAATCCATCCACTTTGGATGAGGCTTTCCATCGTGCGTCCACCGTTGCCAATGGCATGAAAGACCAGCACCTCGTAGCCAGCCGCTTCAAAGATCCGCCGCGCTCGATCGACCGCCGGCGTGGTATTGCCGAGCATAGTTGCGGCGATGATCGGCTTGTCCTCAGGATTTCCAGCAACAGTTCCTTCCACCATGCCACAGATGGCATGGGCGGCGTTGCTGATTACCCGGCGACTGATGCGGTTTAAACCGGCGATATCCACCACGGCCGGCACGAGCACAAAATCGTGAATGGCAAGCGGATCACCGCTTGAAGGATTAGCCAGCGTGGAGATCAGCACTTTGGGGAAGCCGAGTGGCAAATGCCGGGCGACTTCAAGAAACACCGCTGTTCCTCCAGAACCCCCCATAGCGATCAAGCCCTCAATTTTCCCTTGCTGGAATAACTCACCCACCACTTTAGCGGCTCCTCTTGCCATCACCTGCATCGCTTCGCCGCGTTCGCCTTTGCAACGCAATTCAACCAGAGAAACGCCACCCGCTTCAGCGACCTGAGTCGCGGCAATCTCCACCGCAAAAGGGGGTTCTTTCAAGACGCCGAAATCTATGCGCACCACCTGATGCCTGCAGTTTTCGATTTGCTGGATCAGATAAAGAAATTCGTCGGCTTTGGTGTCAAAGGCGCCTAAAACGGCAATCCTTGCCATCTCAATCCCTTCCATACCTTGCAAATTGACATTCTATGCTATAATTATAATCGATAATTGATTATCGATGATACAGAAGCTTTTTCAGCGAAGTTCGTCCTTCTATCCCACCCTATCCCGAAGGAGGTTTCCATGAAATTCCTCGATCAAAAAGTGGCGGTGGTGACCGGCAGCGCACGCGGTCTGGGCACGCAGGTTGCCCTGGCGTTTGCCAGAGCCGGCGCCGATGTCGTGATTGCTGATCTGATGACCGAACCCTTGCAAGACCTTAAAGCGCAAATTGAAGCGCTCGGGCAAAAAGCTCTCCCTCTCCAAATGGATGTTTCTGACGAAGCCAGCGTGCTCTCATGCGCCCAACAAACCCTGGCTGAATTTGGGCGGATAGATATTCTGGCAAACGTAGCCGGCATTACCGGCCCCTCCGCCCCTTTGTGGCAAATCGATCTTAAGGACTGGAAACAAACCCTAGAGGTCAATACCACTGGGGTTTTCCTGTGTTGCAAAGCCTTCTTACCGGCAATGATCGAGCGCCGCTCGGGATCGATCATTATTATCGGTTCAATGACCGGCAAGCGGCCTTTGCTCAACCGCACCCCTTATGCCGTTTCAAAGATCGCCCTGGTCGGTTTGGCGCGCACCCTGGCATGGGAAGTAGGCCCCTATAATATCCGTGTCAACGTCATTTCGCCTGGCCCGATGGAAGGGGAGCGCCTGAGGTGGATTTTCGAGACGCAGGCAAAAGAGCAGGGTATCACGGTGGAAGAAGCACGCGAACGGATGAAAGCCAACTCGCCCTTACATCGCTTCATTCCACCCGAAGAGGTGGCAGCCACGGCAGTCTTCCTTTGTTCGGATTGGGCGAATTCGATTACCGGTGAGGATGTGAACGTTTCAGCCGGAATTGCCATGTACTAGACCAGGATGAGAGGTGAACAATGAGCAAAGAATACGATGTCGAACAACTCCTTCATTTTTATCAGCAAATGTTTCGCATTCGCGCCTTTGAAGAGAAAACAAATGAGCTCTATCAGCGCGCCATCATGCCCGGCCTTGCCCACCTCTATATCGGGGAAGAGGCGGTCGCCGTAGGGGTATGCGAGGCTTTACGGAAAGATGACTACATCACCAGCACCCATCGCGGGCATGGACATTGCCTTGCCAAAGGGGCAAGCTTTGAGCGCATGTTCGCCGAATTGTTGGGCAAACAACCCGGCTATTGTCGCGGCAAAGGGGGTTCGATGCACATCGCCGATCCGGATAGCGGTAACCTGGGCGCCAATGCCATTGTCGGTGGCAGTGCAGGGATTGCCACCGGGGCGGCGCTCTCGATGAAGATGCAGGGCATCGATCGGGTGGTGGTTTGCTTTTTCGGTGAAGGGGCGCTGAACGAAGGCCTGGTCTATGAATCGATGAACATGGCTGAGCTATGGAAATTGCCGGTGATCTTCTGCTGCGAAAACAACCTATACAACGAATACACGCCCTATCAGGAAACCACAGCTGGCACCTTCATGGGGCGGGCAGCGGCTTTCGGCATGAATGCGGTCGAAGTGGATGGTCAGGATGTGCAGGCCGTTCACCAAGCAGCCCAAGAGGTGGTCGAACGCGCTCGCAAAGGGCAAGGCCCTTCGTTTCTACTTTGTAACACGTATCGCTTCTACGGTCATCACGTTGGCGATATCGATCGCAGCTATTATCGTTCAAAAGAAGAAGAAATCTATTGGATGACCGAACGCGATCCCCTAAAACTGCTTGCCAACTGGATGTTGGAACGCAAATTGACTGAAGCAAGCGTTTTCGCTCAGATCGAGAAAGAGATTCGCGGCGAAGTGGAAGCAGCGGTGCAGTTTGCCATCAATGCTCCTTATCCCCCTAAAGAAGAGGTGGATCAACATGTCTACGCCTAACGCTGTTCGTGAAATTACCTATGGACAGGCAGTCAACGAAGCGATTGCCGAAGAGATGCGCCGTGATCCGCGCATTTTTATGATCGGTGAAGATATTGCCGAAGCCGGGACGACCTTCAAGGTGCTGAAGGGATTGGTTGAGGAGTTTGGCAAAGAACGGATTATCGATTCGCCAATTTCGGAAGCTGGCATCACCGGCATTGGCGTGGGAGCCGCCATGACCGGTATGCGGCCAATTGTGGATATTATGTTTGGCGATTTCATCACCCTCGCCATGGATCAACTGGTCAATCAGGCAGCCAAGATTCATTATATGTCGGGAGGAAAATGGAGTGTGCCAATGGTGTTGCGCACCACGCTAGGCGCCACGCGCCGCTCTGCCGCTCAGCACTCCCAATCTCTGCACGCCTGGTTGTGTCACATCCCCGGTTTAAAGGTGATCGCTCCTTCTACCCCTTATGATGTCAAGGGTTTGCTAAAATCTGCCATTCGGGACAACAGTCCGGTAGTCACGTTTGAGGATAAGATGATGTTCCAGCTCAAAGGAGCGGTGCCTGAAGGAGAATATACCATTCCAATTGGCGTCGCCGACATCAAGCGCCAGGGCAAAGATATAACTCTCGTTGGCACCAGCAGCATGGTACACGTGGCTCTCGAAGCAGCCAAGATTCTGGCGGAGATCGGCATAGAAGCCGAGGTGGTTGATCCGCGCACGCTCAAGCCTTTGGATACCGAAACCCTGATCAACTCGGCCAAAAAAACCAGCCGGGCGATTGTCATTGACGAGGGCTATCATTCTTATGGGGTGACGGCTGAGATTGCTTCGATCATTGCTGATGGCGCTTTCTATTACCTCGATGCGCCGGTCAAACGGATGGGAGCGATGGACGTGCCGATCCCCTTCTCACCCGCCTTAGAGGACTTAACCGTTCCTACCCCGGCAGCGGTGGTAGAGATGGCAAAAATGTTGTGTGGCAGGGTCTAAGCTTGTTATTTAACCGGAGAACAAAGATGGCAACCGAAGTTTTTATGCCCGCCCTGGGCATTGCCCAGGATACCGGAAAACTGCTGGAATGGCTGGTTCAAGAGGGACAAACCGTTCATAAAGGACAGCCGCTGATGGTCATCGAAACCGATAAAACCACGGTTGAAATAGAAGCACCAGCTTCGGGAATTTTAGCCAACGTGCGCGCTCGGGCAGGGGAAGACATTCCGGTCGGGCAGGTTATTGCCCACATTCTGGAGGCTGGCGAAGCCGTTCCGGGCACTCAAGCGGTGGCGACTCCATCTCCCGCAACTGCCAAAGCCGCCAGTCCGGTGGCTGCGCGTCTGGCGGCCGAAAAGGGATTGGATCTCAGCCAGGTGCCCAGTCGCGGCGAGCGCGTGACCAAAGAGGATGTGCTGGCTTACCTCGCCGCTCAGGTTCAAGTCACCTCTCCATCGCAGCCGGTTTTAGCCTCTCCCAAAGCGCGCCGCCTAGCACAGGAAAGTGGCATTGCGCTTGAAAGCCTGCAAGGCAGTGGACCACAGGGCGCTGTGCTGGCAGCCGATGTCCTGCGCGCCGTTGAAAAGCGTCCGCTAGCAGCGCCGCCTGCGCCGCCAATGGCAGAACAGCCAGCACAGGTCAGCCGTATGTGGAAAACGATGGCAAAACGGATGAGCGAAAGCTGGCGAACCGTGCCGCATTTTTTCCTGGAAAGTGACGTGGATGCAACAGCCCTAGTCTCCTGGCGAGAGCAATTGCGCCAGCGCGGTCATAGCGAAGTCACCCTGACCGACCTGTTGATCAAACTGACTGCTCTTGCCCTGCGCCAGCATCCGCGCTTGAACGCCAGTTGGATCGATGAGGACATTGTACTCCACCAGGAGATCAATTTGGGCCTGGCGGTGATGGTGGAAGAAGGCTTGCTGGTGCCGGTGATTCATCACGCCGATCGGTTGGGGGTACTGGAAATTGCCGAACGACGCCAAAAACTGATCGCCGGAGCACAAGCCAACCGCCTGACCCTTGAAGAAATGAGCGGTGGGACGTTCACGTTAAGCAATCTGGGCATGTTTGGGGTGAGCGCCTTTAGTGCCATCATCAATCCTCCCGAAGCAGGCATCCTCGCTGTTGGCGCAATCGAAGAAAAGGTGGTCGCGCTTAACGGGCAGATGGTCATTCAACCTCGCCTACGCATGACCCTCTCGCTCGACCACCGCGTGGTGGACGGCGCCCGCGGGGCGCAATTCCTGCAAACCCTGCAGGGACTCATCGAACAGCCGCTGCGCTCATTAGATTAACCTCGTACTTTTGGAATGCGTAAGCTGCGCTCTCGCAACTCTTAACCGCGAATGGACGCGAATGAACACGAATGGGGACCTTTAGAGTCCGCGAATGAACGCAAATGGACACGAAAGGGGGCCCTATGGAGTGCGGAAGCCACGCTTTCGCAACCCGCGCAAGCACGGCTCCAGCACTCCAAAATCATCACCCAGAGAACGCTATTGACTTTGAGTGTTTATCCTCTATAATAAATTTACAAGATCAATGTATCTTTCTTAACGGTGGGCATATAAGCTGTATGTAGAACATCTCGGGATGCCTTGTCAACCAGAAACCTAACCCGTAACCCATTCTAATTCCAAGGAGAAAGAGATGAGCAAAAAAATCCCCTTCCTGCGCCTTTCGGTTTCGGTTTCCCTTTGGATAGGGTTGGTAATCCTCTCCATGACCTGCACGCTCTCCGGCTCTCCCAATACTTCAAGTGAAGCAACCGTTCAAGCCCTTGCCTTACAAGCTACTGCGCTTGCCATTCAAGCCACCCAGGAGGCCATCAATTTGCAGGCAACCAGCCTGGCGCTGCAGGCGAGTGGCGGGAGCACAGGCGGTATGCCCACCCCTGAAGGGCCGATTCTCACCGTGCCGCCAACCCTGCCCGTCGAAGAAACTCCAACTCCTTTCATCCCACCAGGGCAGAGTATGGATCTGGACGCTTTGCGCAAAGGCGCCAAAATCTTGCTGTTTGAGGACATGTCCGGTCATCCTTCCAAAGTTGCCCGCTATATCAAACCTGCCCTGGAAGATGCCGGTTATATCTTTACCGATGTCGGCAGCGCTCAGGGTTGGCTCAAAGAACAGCTCGTCCAGAACAAGGAATGGGATTTGTTGATCATCAGCGCCGAAGCTTCTGGGCGAATTAGTGGGGAATATTTTGACCTGATTCGGGAATTTCTAGAATCCGGCGCCGGGGTCATCATGGAGATGTGGGATATTGACAGTCTGTCGCAGGGGAAGATCAAGCCGATTTTAGATCAATGCGGGGTCGAGCTGGACAAAGACTGGGGGCATCCCGGACGGCGAGATTTGTGGTACTTGATTCCCGATCACCCCATCTTGAACGAACCTAACGAGATGGGACGCTTGCGACCGGCGCCCTTCTGGGCTGATGATACCGGGGATTTGATGAAGATCAAATACTATAGCAATAAGGCCGTAGGCGATGCCGCCCTAGTTATCGGCATTGACGAGAAATTCAAGGACTCGCGCGCTGTGCTGACCACCTGTCTGGGTGGGCGCCTGGTTTTGCAGACTTTCGGAACCCATGACTATCACCGCGAAGACATGCAAAAACTGTGGCAAAACTATGTCTTTTATGCGCTGACCAATCATTTCATCCAGACCTTGCGCTAAAATAGCTCTCAAAGCGCACCTCATCGCTAACAAAAGGAGCCCAAGAGAAACCAGCGCGCTCCCATCACCCGCTCGAGGGAAATGACAATCAAAACGGACTTGACCATCGGGATCAAGCCCGTTGTTTTCGTTTCCGGTAGAACCTAGCTGTTTTGTCTTTCTCTTGCCTCGCCTTGGCCTTAAGGGACGATCGCCAGGAAGTGATTGTTCAGGGTGTGGAACAGGTAGTTTTGCCAGAGCGCAACCATTTCATCGCGGGCGTATTCATGGGAGGCAAAGGTCTGAATGACCACGCGTCCTTCGACGCACGTGGTCAACAAGCCGTTCAGGTTGGTATTGGCGGGGGTCAAGCCGGCCAGGAAAGTCGCATCGCCAACAATCTGGTTGTTGACCCGCTTGATTTTCATCAGATCGCCGATATCGCCCCGCCACACTGTGCCGGCATGGGAGAGTTTTGGCACCGAATACGGTTGATTGAGCAACGGATGTTGCGGCTGCAGAAGCCACATTTCACGCGCGGTAGGATTGTACCAGTCGGTTTGAAATTCAATCCCGCAGGTATCCAGAATCCATTTGATTTTTGGTGCGGCCTGGATTTTCCCCAGCAGGATGTCATCCATATCCCACATCTCCAGAATCAATGCGGTCTCGCGTTGTAAATGGGCAACCAGAAATTCGAAATAATCGGCTGGGATATGGCCAGAGGCTTCGGCAGAGATCACAATCAGATCCCAGGTGGTTGTGCCGTAGAGAATATTTTCTCTCAGACGATCGAGGTTTCCCTCGGTATCCAGATAGGTATAGCCTCCTTCATCCAGAGCGCGTTTGACATAGCGTTCAAGGTTGGTTTGACTCTTGAGAATGTCTTCAAAAAGGAGAATGCGAGCGTTTTTGCGTAGTTCATCAAGGCTGGAGGGTCGTCCGCCTGGTGATGAAGGGGTGCCGCCCGGCTGAGCGCCAAGTGTAGTCTGTAGGTCTTGAGCTTGCTGGGTCATTTGTAATGCCAAAGCCGTGCTTTGAATAGCGAGTGCTTGCGCGGTAGCTTCCGCCCCGTTCCCCCCGCCTCCGCTGAGCGAACAGGCAAGACTGACGGCCAACCACAGGCCAAGAATCACCCAAACCCTGAATGCAGGTTGTGCTTTCATCGCTTCCCTCCCACAGACGAACTCTTCCCGATTCATCGCAGCCGGTGGAGCGCTCTTGATGTAAAGACTATACTTTAGTATATCCTCCCCTGAGATAGAGTCAAGCCTTTTTGGGTTTGGAGGACGAGGGAAAAGAGGAAGAGATATAGCTTCGTCAATCTTCCTCACCCAATCATACCAACATGGTGAAGGTCTTTGCAATATCAGCTCAATGGCTTCGCATGGCCTTGCACGCCCAGCCAAAAGTAAGCATAGCTAATGAAAAACCACAGGCACCCTGCAATAAAGCTGGAATAGAGAAAGATTGCTCGATTTGGAATAGTTTCAAGCCAAGAAGGATCATATCGGTCAAAAAAACGATCAAGCCTGGCAGGAAGATCCAGATTAGGAGAACCCAATCAGGCAACTTGTTTTTTATCAAAAGGTTCAAGATGAAAGGAAGCAAAACAATGGCAGAATAAATATGAAAGTGCCAGGAGACTAAGGCGGTTGCAGCAAAGATTGCCAGAAAAGCCTGTGGCGCTTCTTCAGCCCTGATTTGCAATCTATAGAATTGTTTGAAAGTCAAAAGGACAGTAACTACCATTCCTGTCCAGGCAATTCCCCATCCAAGTCGGGAGAAACCCAAAGAAGAAAGATTTTCTCCAATCATTCTCCAGTTGAGCATCCCGTTTGGGGCAACGGTGGCAAAACGGTTAATGGCGTTATTATATAGGCGTAAATAGGCGCCCAATCCTTCAATTCCTAATAAACCCAGGGAGACCAGGCACACAAAAGCTGCCACCAGACCAAATCCCAGCAGCACCCGCCATTGTTTTTGGAGCAGGAGAAACGGGAGGATAAGTAGTAAAGTCTGCGGTTTGATTAATAAAATACCCAACCAAAGACCAGCACGCCAATATCTCGCAAGCAGGTAAGACCGTAAAAACTCTCCGCTAGCCACTAATGAAATTAAACCAATTTGCCCCCAAAAGAGCGACTGATAAAACGGCCAGAAAAGGATCAGGAGTAAGAGCGTGCGAAGAGGCAGATGATAAGAAACAGAGCGCGAGAAAAAAAAGAGGTAAAGGATGCTGCCAAGAAGATTAAGCACAGTCCACAAAATGAAAGCAGGAGTTATCGGAATCATTGCCAGAAGCTGAAAAGGGAGCAAAAAGATAGGCAGAAAAAACGTAAAGACCGGAATAAATTGATACTGTTCAACATTAGCTGGCTTTGGGATATAGCGGTATTGGACTTCCGCTAATTGAGATGGCTCATAAGCTGCAGCAAGCCCACGCTGATTTGCCAGCCAGCCAGCGCTCCAGAAGGAGAGAAAGTCTTGTCCTAAAAACATAAAGGTATTGTTAAAGTAAATTTCCATTGCTGGCTTTGCCAGATAATAAACCACAATTGCCGCTAGGGCGAGGTTAAGCCACTCGCGAGCACCTAATCCTTGGAAGGGGATTCTTTTCCTTTGCACGAGCACCTCCCATAGCAATGATAGAGAAGAAAAACAATATGCTCTTTTCACACCCACTTCGAATAATCGTTTCAAGAGTTTTTTATCTTCGCAACAAAAACCAAGATACGTCAAGAAAGGTCACATTGACAATAGGTAATAGTAGTATACATTACTTTCAATAAGCCGACGAAAAAGTAAGGCTTCCTTGCGGATTTGTTAACCCTAATGCCACTTATCATAGTAAAATTTGAAAAAATAAAAAGGAATTAGCTGTTTCTGATTTGGGAAGTAAAGTGGGTAAATATTCGACCCTGCTCTATGTTACACTCATTTGCGTAATATTAGTAACTCTTGAAGTTCCTCTCTATCTGGTAAACGAAGGGTGGTCATTTTTAATAATACTTAGCCTGATTTGGACTAGTTTTCTAATCTATCGCTACTCAGAGTTTAAGATCTCAAAAGCCCATCTTTTGGCGCTACTTGTTGCAGCTTATTTTATGGTCATGTTGCCGTTGTCACAGCCGTTACCTTATGGCTTGATGTCAGTTTTTCGAACATTAATATTACTTGTGTTCTGTATGCTGATATATACCTCATTAGCTGATCAAAAAAGCCGTCTTATCTGGGAAAACAGCCTGATTTTAATTGGGATATTTGTCGGCCTTGCTACCTTATTTGAAGTAATTTTCTGGTACAGAGATTACCTTTTCGTACTGTCACGTATCAAGCAATTACCCTCCTTGTCAACAGCCTTCCGTTCTTCTGGATTCCTATTCATTCATCCAAATGTCTTGGCTGGCTATATGAATTTTATCTGGCCGATAATGCTTATACGGATGTTTAATTCCAAACACAATTCAGAAAGGTTGCTCTGGATTGCAGGAATAGCTTTATGTGCCTTAAACATCTATTTTGCCATCTCGCGAGGGGGATTAATCGGGGCATTTACTGGCGTAATTTATCTCTCCTTAAAGCCGTTATTCAAATATATTTCCTTGCGTTCCATATCTAAAGAATCAGCTCCTTCTCATTACAGGCAATCTCTCAAGCAAGTTCTGGCTGGTTCTTTATTGCTTGTTTTATTTGCGATGGCTGTGCTTTGGAGAGCTATTGGTAGCGGGCAATTTAATCTAGCCGGTTTTGGTTCGCGTTATTTATTAACTCTAATCGACAGTCTTTCATCCGGTCGCGGAACATTGTGGAAATACTCATGGGAAGCATTCCTGCAATCTCCAATCTATGGTCATGGGAATGGTAGTTTCCCGCTTGCTTATTTGAAGGCCGCAAATTTGCCACCCGGTTTTTTTGCTCTTTCAGCTCATAATTTATGGCTTAATGTTCTCGTCGAATATGGGCTGATCGGATTCGGGTTGCTTAATTTTCTTCTAATCGTGTTCTTTTTGCAGATAAAGAATTATCTATCCATCCGAGACACAACCAGAATTAATTTTCCAGATGCTTATATTGCTGCCGTATTAGCTTTTCTCAGTCATCACCTTGTTGACTCGATGTTATGGGTCACAAATTATCTTGCTTCGCTGCTCATCATCATCGTTTTAATGATTTATTACGCCTTTCCCCTCACAGAGCGAAAAATTTCGCGTAAATATTTCTTATTACTTATTATGAGTTTGATGCTTCCGTCTTTGCTGTGTGTTTTTTTGGTTTCCCGACAAATTGCTCCAATAACCAGTTACTCCAAAATCGCCAATTTATCTCAGGATAATAATCACTTCAACTTTCAAAACGCAATTTGTTCACTTGCAAATCGTTTTGACCGTAATGCGCTTTATCAATTCCAGTGCAGTTTGGTCTATATGAATCAATTATCCGATGATTTGTCTCAGCCGGTTGATCAATCCATTTTAGGGAAAGCACTGGATTATCAACTCCGAGGGTACTCACTTGACCCACACTGGCCGATTCAAAAAGCAAATCTAGCAGTTTTATACTGGTTGAAAATGGACAAAGATACAGCTTTGAATTACATGCGCAAGGCTGCCGAAGCAGCACTGCGCAATCCGATGATCTGGCTAAATCTCGGTTGGATGGAAGAAAAAGCGGGCAATCAAGAGTCGGCTATCGAGGCATATGAGCATGTTATTAGATTGAATCCGCTTCTTTTGAATAGTATCTACTTTGAAAAACCTTCGCTCTTTAGAGAAATGTCAAATCGGTTGAAGAATTGGATGACATCAGAGGATCAGTGGGATTCATGGTATGAGATAGAAATCCTGGACAAAGATTTTTGGCGAGGGTTAATGGCTTTATCTCTAGGTGAGAACGAGATTGCCTTGGAGAATTTTGACAGCTCGTCCCTCAATTTCAAACCAACACGGGTGGAATTCTATGCTTATTATGCCTATACTATTGAAAAAAGCAATACTGCCTATGCTTCAACATTAGCTCAAGATATAGCTTTATATGACGTACAAAGAATTCAGCCCATGGATGATCCGCTGCTACTTTCTATCATCGGTGCAATTCTGCATTCGAATCATCAGGAAGATGAGGCCTATCGTCTTTTCTTAAAATCTTATGAGAAACAAAACCAACTTAGCGATATACTTTATTACCAAACTATTCATGGACAACAAGCAATCCTAAATGACCTTTCACCTCTACTGATTCGTTCGTTTTACATTCTGACGGATACTCAGGATGATTGGGAATGGTTCGTGCAACAAGCACAACTAAGAGAAGATGAAATAACAGCGAAAAAGATACTCAGATGGAAGAACCAGCTAAATGGCTTAGACGGTCTACAAGTTGGCAGATAAAGTATCTCCTTACAAATGAAAACGAATTTACGATTCTCCATATCTCAAGTTGCCCCCACTGCGCAAGTTGATGGGCTCCTGGCACAGCAAAGCCAGGGCAATAAGGGAAAACGTCAGCCAGGCCGAGTCATTCTGGTAGGCGAAAAGGATCGTCAACCAGCCAGGCAGCGAAGCCAGAATGGCGACCGTTTGTCTGCTTCGCTGTTGCCCTTTCCCTTGCGGTGGGGTTATTGATTGCGCCTTATAGCCGCAGCTATGACTTGGTGCTGCTGATTTTTCCCTTGATGGATCTGGCGGAAACATCTCAAGGGCGAGATCGCTGGCTCTTTGCTGTGGGAACGTTAAGTTTCTTTTTACTCCCATTAACCTCTTTTTCTGTGATTACTTCCCTGATGTTCGTTATCTTATTATTACTCAAGTCTAAAAAAACGGTTTCCTGCGTCAGATAAGCTAAAATGATGTTAAGCTTATCGATCAGATTTCAAGCGGTTTGCGCGCAGCAATACACTCAGGCTGTGTTATGAATAAGGGATCTACTTCTTGCTAATAGGTTCTGGGATGCATTTTTCTTTCAGCCGGACATCTGAATTTCGATGCAATTTGGAAGGTTCATCAGGCGAGTCAAGCAGGATAAAATTGGAATAGGTTAACCTATGGCTAAAAAATCCTCATGGGAATATGCTATTCTTGCCACCTTTGGGCTGCGCTTTGCCCTGGGCTTAACGGTCTATATTGCCTGGAGCTATATCCGCCCAATTGCAGAGTCTGTACTTCTTTCCGGACTGGATAAATCCCTTTATGGTAAGGTTATGGTCTATCAAACCCCACCATTGGATGGATTGCTCACCGCATGGTTTCGATGGGATGCAGTACATTAATTTGAATATTGCTCAGTTTGGTTATCATGCTCACTCAGAAGGCACAAGCGTGTTTTATCCCCTCTACCCAGGATTGACTCGTCTTTTCGCCATCCTAATTGGAGAAAACTATCTCCTCTCGGCTTTATTGGTATCGTCATTATCTTGTATTGCCTACTTAGCAGGGTTTAATTTCCTGACAATTGAACTGTTTGGTGCCGAGATCGCCAAGTGGAGCCTTTTTGTTCTCCTCTGTTATCCTCTGACTGTATTCCTCGTTGCCCCTTACAGCGAATCGCTTTATCTTGCTTTGACGATCTGGATGTTTCTGGCTGCAAAGAGACAAAAATGGTGGTTGGTTGGCATTCTTGGGTTTGCTTCTGGGCTCACTCGCGGGCCTGCTATGCTCAGCTCATTGGCTCTGCTTACGCTATTATTTACCGAACAAAATAAAGGGGCAAGGAATCTTTCAAACATTTTGTCTTGGGAAATTCTTTCCACGCTATCTCCTGTAGCAGGAGGAGGATTTTTCTTGCTTTGGCGTCACTGGCAAGGGTATCCTCCCATTTCTCAAGTGTTATCCGCCCATGGCATCGAGCTTAGCAATCCAATTAAGGCAATTGCAGTCGCTGTCTCTCAATGGATCCGAGTCAGGGATTTTTATACGACAATTGACATTCTAAGTGCTGCCCTATTTCTTTTCATAATGGCAATCATCCTTTTCAGGAAGCGTTATCCTCTCTACCTGCAGATCTATTACCTCAGTAATTTATTGCTTTTCTTAAGTAAAATTCACCACCAAGCCTCTTCGTTACAATCTATCTCGCGGTACGTCTTGACCTTATTTCCGGCGTTCTGGGTAATTGGGGAATGGCTTTCAAGGCAAGCACCCCTTTTCCGTTTTACATTCCTTATAGCCTCGTTCGGATTCTTATTGATCTTCAGTGCTCTATACGCGATGTGGGTTTTTATTGGCTGACCGGCTCGATATGAGCCTTGTTTTCATTAGGTAACCATCACAAGTTGACATCACAAGTTATGTTGATAATTTGCTGAGAAAACCGTCCACGAATGCGCCACGAATAAACGAATGAGAGTGCTATTCGTGCATTCGTGAAACATTCGTGGACGGTCTACCCCGTCAACCAGAGCCTGTGGCAGGGTATTACGAGTTGCCTAAAAAATGCACAACCTCATCCTCAAAACCAATCCCTGCGGATGAAGATGATAATAATGATCACCGATAAGGCGACCGAAATCAGCAGGGTGAAGACAAACGCCAGCGGATGCTCTTGCAGCGGCAGGTGCACGTTCATGCCATAAAAGCTGGCAACGATCATCGGCAGGTTCAGCACAATCGTGATGGCTGCCAGGAATTTCATGACTGCATTCAGATTGTTCGAGATAATTGAAGCAAAAGCATCCATCATCCCACTCAAGATGTTGCTGGTGATGCTGGTCACCTCGATTGCCTGCTGGTTTTCGGTAATCACATCGTCCAACAAGTCTTCGTCATCGGGGTAGGCTTTAAATAATTGACTGCGGTCCAGCCGTTCGAGCATCAACTCGTTGGCTTTGAGGGCGGTGGTGAAGTAGGTGAGGCTTTTCTGGTATTTGAGCAGTTCCAGGACTTCGCGGTTGCGGGTGGATTTTTGCAACTGGTCTTCTAGGTAATCCACCGTTTTGGTGATGGTGCGCAGGTGAGTTAGATAATTGGTGGCGCTGGCAAGCAGAATGCGCAAGAGAAAGCGATTGCGCTTGCCGGTCGAAAGGTTGCGTACCCTGCCGCTGCAAAAATCGCGCAAAATATCGTTTTCATATTTGCATACCGTGATCAAATATTTCTCGGTGAGAATGATGCCTAACGGAATGGTGATATAAGGCGCATCCGCCTGAGTCCCCTGATAAAAGGGGATGCGCAGAATGACCAGCAAAATACCGTCTTCCCGTTCGGTGCGGGCACGTTCGTCTAAGTCAAGTGGATAGGTCAAAAAATCACGCGGAATTCCCAAATCGCTGATGATCTGGATTTCATCGGGTGTTGGATCGAGAAGGTGTATCCAACACCCGTTGACCGGCTCGGTGAGGATCGACAATCCATCTTCGTAGTTTTTATAGATGGTAAGCATGTCCTTCTCCTTCAGCTTAAGATCAACGAGAAAACTCGTCGTTTCAGGGCACAACCGCAAGGATTGTGCAAGCAAACCTGTGAGACCGTAGGACAACCTTTGCCTGTCGTCTTGCAGTCCCATCGCAACGATTCGCCTTTCCACCCTTTCAGTAACCCTTTCTTCTCCGCCTCTCCCGTAAGCAGAGAACAAGCAGGGCAAAGATCGAACTTTGACCGCGGCGGTCTCTGCTGGCTCGGCCGGATTGGGGCAGAGACCGCCGGTGCTTCTCTATGCAGTCTGGGGATGACGGCGCTCCGCACGCCGCAGGAAGAACTTGGTGATCTCTTCGGAGACAGCCGGAATCATTGCCAGGCTCAACACCACGGCCCACTCACGCCCGGACATAAAGTGCGTGTTGAAAATGGGTTGCAGGAAAGGCACCGAAATCACCAGCGCCAGAACCGAAAGCGAGAAAGCCATTGCGTATTGCATGGATCGGTTAGAGAAAACTCCGATGCGAAAGACCGACTGACGCTCCGACCGCACCGTATAGGCGCGGAATAACTCACACAAGGAGAGGGTGACAAACGCCATCGTTTCGGCGGTTTGCACATCTACCCCTCGCCAGTTGTAGTTGAGAATGAAGGCAAGCGGGTTTGCGCCAGGCGGCAACATGTCTCCTTCTGCCAGATGCCACAGCAAGCCGATGGCAAAAGCCATGAGGGTTGCCCCGGTTTGGGTGATGGTCTGGATCAGAATGCCCAGTTGCATGGGTTTGTTGATAATCGGCTCGTTCTTCGGGCGGGGTGGGCGTTCCATAACGTCGGGATCGCCTTTTTCCATTGCCAGCGCCAGAGCTGGAGCGCCATCGGTGATCAGGTTGAGCATCAAGAGTTGGATCACGGTAAGAGGTGTCGGCACGCCGGCCAGGGTGGCCAGAAAGATAATCATGATTTCGGCAACGTTGGAAGAAAGGAGGAAGAAGACAAACTTGCGGATGTTGGCATAGATAATCCGCCCCTGTTCGACGGCTGCCACAATGCTGGCGTAATTGTCATCGGTCAGCACCATATCGGCGCTCTCCTTGGCAACATCCGTGCCGGTAATGCCCATGGCAATCCCAATGTCAGCGCGTTTGATCGCCGGGGCGTCGTTAACCCCATCGCCGGTCATGGCGACCACCTCATTATCGGCGCGCAAGGCTTCGACAATGCGCAGTTTATGCTCCGGCGAGACGCGGGCAAAGACATCCGTAAAGCGAAGTTGCTTTTGCAACTCGCCGTCATCCATTTCATTGACCTGATTGCCGGTCAACACCTGGTGGCCAGGCAGAAGCAATCGGATTGACTCAGCAATCGCCCGCGCCGTATTGGGGTAATCGCCGGTGATCATAATCGTACGGATGCCTGCGCGGCGAGCTTTTTCGAGGGCCGGGACTACCTCCGGGCGGGGTGGATCGATCATACCCAGCAAGCCGACAAAGGTCATCCCTTGTTCCAATTGCGCGGCATCAAGCTTTTCGGGCAATTCAGGGATTAGTTTATAAGCTACCCCTAGAACGCGCAGGGCATCTTGGGTCAGGCGATCGTTTGCCTGCAGGATTTGCATCCGCTTTTCTTCGTTCATTGGCAGGGCATAATCCTGCATATTTTGATAATGGGTACAGAGGTCGAGCACAATATCCGGCGCGCCTTTGACCAGCACCACGTATCCTTTCGGCGGGATCGGTTGGTCGAATGGAGAAATATCCTCTTTGCGCGGCTGCTGCAAGGCATGGATGGTTACCATGCGCTTGCGCTCAGAATCGAAGGGGATTTCCTGAACGCGTGGGTAAGCGCGGCGCAATTCCTTCAAATCTGCTCTGGCTTTAAGGGCAGCCACCAGGAGCGCCCCCTCGGTGGGGTCGCCAACCATGCGGTAGGGAATGGCGCCGTTGCCGCTATCCACTTGTTCTAATTCGGCGTCGTTGTTCAAACATCCCACCCACAATGCCGTCAATAAAGCCTGGTATTGGGTAGGATCAATCGGATTACCGTCCACCAAAAACTCGCCCTGCGGACTGTAACCACTGCCGCTGACCTCGAAGAACATGCCGTCTGCCCAGATGCGCGTCACCGTCATTTCGTTTTGGGTGAGCGTGCCGGTCTTATCCGAGCAGATCACCGTAGCTGAACCCAAAGTTTCGACCGATGAGAGGCGGCGAATGAGGGCATGGCGGCGGATCATCTCGCGCATGCCCAATGCCAGCGAGATGGTTACCACGGCGGGCAAGCCTTCGGGTACAGCGGCAATTGCCAATCCGACCGCAATCATGAACATTTCCAGCGGGGGATAGCCGCGCAACCAGCCGAGCAGGAACACCAACCCACAGATGAGGATAGCTGCCCAGCCCAGCGTTTTGCCTAATTGATCGAGGCGTCGTTGCAGCGGGGTGGGTTCACTTTGCACCGATTGCAGCATCTCGGCGATCAAACCGATCTGGGTGCGCATTCCGGTGGCGGTGACGACGCCGCGCCCGCGCCCATAGTTGACCAGCGTGCCCATAAAGGCCGAGTTTTTGCGGTCGCCGACGGGAATTTCCTTTTCGCGGATGGTGGCGGCGTGTTTTTGCACCGGCACCGACTCGCCGGTCAGGGCGGCTTCTTCGATGCGTAAATTGACTGCTTCGAGCAGGCGCAGGTCGGCCGGCACGTAATTGCCCGCCTCGAGCAAGACAATGTCGCCCGGCACTAGTTGGGCTGCCGGCACTACCTGACGTGTGCCATCCCGTACCACATGGGCATCGGGTGCAGCCAGTTTACGCAAAGCTGCCAGCGCTTGCTCGGCGCGCCGCTCTTGAATCACTCCTAGGGTAGCATTCAGAATCACAATGGCAATAATCGCTGCTGACTCGATCCAATCGCCTAACACGGCTGAGATCAGCGAGGCAACGATCAGCATAATCACCACAAAGTTATTGAACTGATCCAGCAACATTTGCCAGAAGGGGGTTGGTGGAGCTTCTTGTAGAGCGTTAAGCCCCACCAGCGCAAGGCGTTGCTGGGCTTCCGCATGGGTCAGGCCGCGCTCAAAGTGAGTTTGCAGTCGATCGGCGATCTCTTCAGGGTTCAGGGTGTGCCAGAGCCCGTCCTTATCCTGTTTGGTGAGAAATTCCGGTGAAAATTTTTCCCATGCCATGTTCAACGATCCATTCGCAAGGTTGAGTTTCCTGCCGTACCCTCCCGCAGGTGAGCTTGTCTATTATATCACGCCGCTAATTGGCTGAGAGCCCTGGCTGCCGAAAGGCGGATACCTTCAGCGTCGAAAACCTGTTGGCTCGGAATCCCTGAAAGCACTTTAGACAAAAATAACCTCTTCCACAGTCCTCACCCGGCGCGCCACAGCAAGACAAACAAAATCGTAAACAGGGTCGAGACGAATAACTGGCGCAAGCCGATGCGGGTGGGACGCACCTTCACCGCCGGATGCAGACTGCCATAGAGACATTCCACCCATTGCAACGCGTAGGCTAACCAGACAAACGGTGGGATCCACCCGCTTGCACCCAAAAAGAAGGCAAAGAGGACGTTAAAAGTTGCATACAACAAAGCTCTAAGAGCCGGGCGCAAGCGCTCCCCAAGTCGAGAAGGAACAGCAGCCCATTCTCGCTGTTCCAAGCGTAAATAGGCATAGACAATCGACGCCGCAGATTGCAGCCAGCATAACACCCAAAGTAACCAGCCTTGAAGAGAATAGGCGTTTTGCCCCACCCACAGGGCAGCCGGCGCTGCCAGGGCTAACACGCCGCTGGCGACGATCTCCATCCCCATCTGGCGTCGTTCACTGCGCCTCTTAACCAGCCACAAATGCCAGCCAAAAACGCCAGCCGCCGGCAGACCCAACCAGAGCAAGCGCCCATGCCCCGACCAAACCAGCCAGAGAATAGAGATAAGCAAGATGCTGCCATAAACAGCGATCCAGGACAACGCCGGACGCAAGTCCGAGCGCGGGCGACGCGTTCCCCATACCTTGACCGCTATGCTCATGGGCTGGCGTAACAAAAAAGCCGCCATTGCAGCCACAATCAATCCGAAAGAGGCAAGGTTAAGTATTCCACCGCCGAATAGCCCAATTAACAATGGACTGAGCAGAAAAACCCACGAGCCATGCTCTTGCGGAAGAGCAATTTGTTTTTTAAACATGGGATAAATGACGGAAATGGTTTTCGCTTTTTGACTTATTTTAACCTCAATTAAGATAGGCGAAACGATGGATTGAAAGGAGTGGTTTTTTCCGCCAAACTTGCGCCTGTTTTAATCTTCTGGCAGTTTCATTGGTTTGAACCCCCTATGATTAAGTTTCACGAAAATATTCAGAATTTTTATATCCTGATTGGCACGAATCTCCCACCCCCCAATAGTGCCGTTAGATTGCTGAAAAAACCATCCCCGAACGACAGCGTTATTTGTTCGCGCAGTTAATATTCGGGGAGGATTTGCCATCGGTCACAAAGATTACAGCACTTATTACGAAAAATAATAAACAAACTTCTACCGGAGATTTTCAATGGGAAGACAAAAAAGTAGTAGAATTCTTGAAGACAGGCTGAAAACCTTTTTTGAAAAAATTAACCCATCAAAATCAAAGGTGTATCAATGGTCAGTCAATTTGAAAAAGAAATATACGAACAGCCCAGTGTGCTTTCCAGATTCCTTGATCAAAGAATCAACGACGTCAAGGCGATCACAACCTTTCTACGGGAAGTTCAACCAAAATTTGTCCTTGTTGCTGCTCGAGGAACCTCTGATAACGCAGCCATTTACGCGAAATACCTTCTCAGCGCTTTTTTGCGAATCCCGGTTGGGCTTGCCATTCCTTCGCTTTACACACTCTACAACCAGCCACCCCAAATGCGTCAAGGGTTGGTCATTGGGATTTCCCAATCCGGTGAATCGCCAGATGTCTTGGCTGTCATGGAAGAAGCCAAAAGACAACAGACGCCTACCCTGGCAATTGTGAATCAAGTTGACTCGCCATTAGGGCGTTCTGCTGACTTGCTATTGCCCTTGGATTGCGGCGAAGAAAAAGCAGTAGCGGCCAGCAAGACTCATACCGCGCAATTGCTGGCGATTGCGTCGCTGGTTGCAACGTGGCTCAATGACAACCAAATGCTCAGAGATTTGTCTCCAATTCCGCAATACCTCGACCAAGTTCTTCAAACGCATGAACGAGTCAGAGAAATCGCCGAACAAATCAAGGATCACAACCGTTTGTTGATCGTTGGTCGAGGCTATACGCATTGCACCACCCATGAAATTGCGCTCAAGATTAAAGAACTTGCCTATATTAGCGCCGATCCCTACTCGGCGGCCGATTTCAAGCATGGGCCAATTGCTTTAGTAGAAGAGGGGTTTCCACTGATAGCCATTGCCCCACTAGGAAAAACTTTTGAGATAATGAAGACATTAATCCAGGAAGTTCAACAACTCGGCGCAGATACGATTCTCGTCAGCAATCACCTGGATTTCTCGAGGGATCACCATCGATTCGTGCCTTTACCGACCGAGTTGCCAGAATGGATATCGCCGATTGTTGCAGTGGTGCCAGGACAATTGCTTGCGCTTTGCCTGACCATTGCGCGCGGGAATGATCCAGACAGGCCGCGAAGCCTTAAGAAAGTGACTCGCACAATTTAGGTATCAATTGACACTAGTGGTGTAGAAACGTGGTATTTACAGGGACCTCATGATCCACTAACAATTTGGGTGTCAAGGATAAACGGCTTATAACCGCTCCTAGCTTTTGTTTGGTTAGGAATACCATATGTAGTCGCTTCTTATTCTCCCCTCCCCCAATCCGTTACGTTCTACGATATAATCATTAGCTAAAAGAAAGGTATCTTTACCTTTTCACAGATTTTATAAGTTTGGAGAGCGCAATGAGCACAGGTTCAATTCAGCCAGCCATAGGGGGAACGCCCATTAGAATGAAGGATGGAAAACTCCTCGTCCCTGATGATCCCATTATTCCCTTCGTCGAAGGGGATGGCACGGGGCGAGACATTTGGCGCGCTGCCCAACGCGTGTTTGACGCAGCCGTCGCCAAAGCTTATGGAGGTAAACGCAAAATTCACTGGCTGGAGGTGCTGGCAGGAGAAAAGGCTTATAACCAACTCGGAACCTGGCTTCCCGATGAGACCGTACAAGCCTTCCGCCAATATCTGGTCGGCATTAAGGGACCCTTGACCACCCCTATTGGTGGGGGATTCCGCTCCCTTAACGTTGCTTTACGCAAGGCATTGGATCTGTATGTTTGTTTGCGGCCGGTGCGTTACTTTGAAGGGGTGCCGTCCCCTGTAAAACGTCCTCAGGATGTAGATATGGTCATTTTCCGTGAAAACACCGAGGATATTTACACCGGTATCGAATTCGAGTACGGCACACCCGAAAACCAGCGGTTCAAGGACTTGCTTAAAGAAGCGTTTCCTCAAGAATATGCCAAAATCCGCTTTCCCGAAACAGCCGGGATTGGGTTGAAGCCAATCTCTAAAGAAGGTACATATCGCCTGGTGCGGGCAGCCATCCGCTACGCTCTGGAGAATGGACGGCGGAGTGTGACCCTGGTTCACAAAGGGAATATCATGAAGTATACCGAGGGGGCTTTTCGGAACTGGGGCTATGAACTGGCAGAGAGCGAGTTCGGCGATCGCGTCTACACCTGGGCGCAGTGGGAACGCACCAAAGCTTCAAAGGGTGAGGAAACCGCTAACGCCGAACAAGAACATGCTTTGCAAGCCGGCAGATTATTGATCAAAGATGTGATTGCGGATATTGTGTTCCAGCAAACCATCACTCGGGCAAAAGAGTTCGATGTGATTGCAACCATGAACCTCAACGGCGATTATCTATCAGACGCCCTGGCTGCCCAGGTAGGCGGGATCGGCATTGCGCCCGGTGGCAACATCAACTACGAAAGTGGTCATGCAGTCTTTGAAGCCACCCACGGCACCGCTCCTAAATACGCCGACAAGGACATGGTCAATCCAGGTTCGGTCATCCTCTCCGGCGAGATGATGCTCCGCTACCTTGGCTGGAAAGAAGCCGCCGATTTGATTATTAAGGGAATGGAGGGCGCCATTGCCGCCAAGACGGTAACCTATGATTTTCATCGCCTGATGGAAGGAGCTACGTTGCTGAAATGCTCGGAGTTCGGTGAGGCGGTAGTGGCAAAGATGGATTAAAGAGGAGTTCTCTAAGATGTGAATAAGCGTTGGTTCTGGCTTCTTTTGGCTGCCTGGTTAACCCTTGGGCTGCTCAGCCTTCAACCGCCGATCTCCACCAACGCTCAACTTCAATCACTGCGCTTCCATCACTTGACCCCTGCTCAAGGTTTAGCGCATGAAATTGTTCTCTGCGTCCTGCAGGATCGCCAGGGCTATCTGTGGATTGGCACGCAAAGAGGACTAAACCGATTCGATGGATATACATTTACCCTCTACCGCCATTCCCTAAACAACCCAAATTCCCTCAGTAATGACACGATCCAGGCGCTGTATGAAGATTCACGCGGCTGGCTTTGGGTTGGCACTGCCAGCGGTTTAGACCATTTGGATCCAGAACGCCATCAAGTCTTGCGCCATCCCGAAGTGTACGAGTCAATTCAAGCCTCTGCCGAGGATTCACAAGGTCGGATTTGGATCGCCACCGCGGGGAGTGGGCTCTTCTGGTACGATCCTAGCGCGGGAACATTCCACTCGGTCAACGAAGCTTTATCCGCTCCAGAATCCTTTCCCGACAATGTGATCAATACGCTTTACTTTTCTAACTCAGGGCTGCTTTGGCTGGGGACAGGGCAACACGGATTGCTCGCTTTAGCCGCTTCAGAAGAACCCATCCGTCTGATTGATCCATTGATTGCGATGAAAAAATCGACTTTCCGCCGCGTGACTTCCATTGCCCCAGCAAACGATGGAATGTTATGGGTGGGCGGCGGAGAGCATCATGAAAGACACGGCGGGCTCTTAAAGTTCGACCCAATGCAAGAGCAAATCGTCCAGGTCTTTGATGAACTTGCCGATCTTCATATCACCTCTCTGCTTTTCGATGCGGAGGGCTTCTTCTGGGTTGGCAGCGAGGAAGGATTACATCGGTTCTACCCTGCATCCCAGCAGATAGAAACTTTCCTTCATGATCCGCTCGATCCCTACAGCCTGAGCGCCAATCACATCACCGCCTTAATGCAAGACCGGGGTCAGAATGTTTGGATTGCAACCGTTGGTGGCGGGTTAGACCAGTATTCTCCGGCCGGCAACCGATTTATGGTTTATTCATCCACCTTAGCCGATCCTGAAAAGCATACCTTCTCAACCGTTAGTGCGGTGGTGAAAGACCGCGAAGGATTGATCTGGGTCGGATTTCACGGACACGGATTGGCAATGCTGGATCGCCAACAGGGGAAAGTGACCCTCTTTCATCACAATCCTCAAGACCCGAACAGTTTATCTCATGATCATATCACTGCGCTCTATCAAGATCGTTATGGAGACCTCTGGATCGGAACTCAGGGCGGTTTAGATCGCCTCATTCGCGGCTCCCTGCGCTTTGAAAACTTTCTTCCAATCCCTGATGATCCAGACCTTTCGAGACCCTTGTCGGTAAAGGTCATTACCGAAGACTCGCAGGGGATTCTCTGGGCGGGGTTAGAAGATCCGGGAGGACTCATCCGAATTGACTCAGACCGAAAAACAGTTCAACGATATGGAGGTGAAACACAATCCCAAGATCGTTTTCCGGTCACCTATGGTGTGCGCGCCATTTATGCCGATTCTCAAGGCAATCTCTGGCTGGGCACTTACAATGGGTTGATTTTGTTCAATCCTGAACAAAACCTTTACCGGCAATTTCGCCACGATCCAGACAACCCGAACAGCTTGAGCCATGATTTTGTATGGACAATTCACGAAAAAGATCATCAGACCTTGTGGGTTGGCACCCATTCTGGCTTGAATCGGCTGTCTTTCCCCTGCGGCTTGATCGGAAATTGTGAGTCACAATTCACGGTTTACAGCCGTGACCAGGGTTTGCCGGATGACTCCATCGTTTCCATTCTTGAAGATGAGCAGGGTAACCTGTGGCTAGGCACGATGGGTGGCGGGCTGGCTGTTTACGACCCAGCTCAAGATCGTTTTCACGCCTTTACCGAGCGGGATGGATTGCAAAGCAATGCCTTTGTCATCGGAGCAGCCTCGCGTGCGGAGGATGGAGAATTGTTTTTCGGCGGACTGAAGGGTTTCAACGCTTTTTACCCCCACGAAATCCGTCATAATCCTGTACCTCCGCCAATCGTACTGACCGCTTTCCGCGAATTTGATCAAATCCAGGAATTCCCTGAAGACCTCAACCATCTTGAGGAAATTCGGATCCCATCGCGCGTCTCCTTTTTTGCCATTGAGTTTGCTGCGCTGGATTACGCCGATCCACTGCGCAACCAATATGCCTACAAGCTTGAAGGATTTGATCAGGACTGGATCGCTTGTGGAAACCGTCGTTATGCCAGCTATACCAATCTACCTCCAGGCAACTATCTTTTTCGCGTCAAGGGAAGCAATAGCGATGGCGTCTGGAATGAAAACGGCAAAACCCTGCGGTTGATCATTACCCCGGCCTGGTATCAGACGAGGTGGTTCCGCCTGTCGATCATCGCCGCGCTGGTTAGTGTAGCAGGAAGCTATCTGCATAGCCGTCAAAAACAGATCGAGAACCTGCGGCGTAGTGAAGAACGCTATCGCACTTTATTGGAGAACGCACCCGTAGCCGTGTGCGAGGCAGATTTTCGCCAGTTGCCACCGTTAGCAACTCATTTCAATCCTCGCTGGTTATCCCTTTTTGCATGCTCTCCGGAACATGAACCCCGTTTGGACAACTACCTTCCTTTTGAGATTTTGGCGCGTTGTCAGGAAACCCTAACCCACAACCTCTTGTGGACAACCGAAACCAGCGGCAGACGTTGCGATGGACAGGAGTTTCCCTTGCGATTGCGCGCTGCCCCTGCTGCCAGAGCGGATCTCTCACGTTGTATTCTGGTAGTGGAGGACTTAAGCGCCGAAAAAGCTCGCCGCAGCGAAGAAGAAGCCATTGCCGAAGAGCGGCGGCGTATTGCCCGCGAAATCCATGACGGATTAGCCCAAGATTTGGCTGCCATCCGTTTGCAAGTCCATCGCTGGCAAAAATGGATTGAGAACGATCCGCACCGCCTTTGGGGCGAATTGGAAAATCTTCACGCCTTGTTAGGTGAAAAAATTCGCGAAGTTCGCCAAGCAATCTTTGCCCTGCGCCCGGTTGCCCTGGATGAATTGGGATTTTGGCAAGCGTTAGACCGCTTCCTTCAAGACTTTGACGAGCAACACCAACTCCGTATCTTCCTCAACGTCCTGGGAGATCGCGCTCGGCTCGAACCCAGCCTGGAACCGTTACTTTTTCGCATTGTCCAAGAGGCGTTGCATAATGTTGCCCGTCATGCTCAAGCTGAGACAGTTTGGGTAGAAGTCGATTTGCGCCAAGGGGTTTTTCTGCGGGTTCGCGATGACGGTGTAGGTTTCGACCCGGCTATTCTGGCACACTGGGAAAGCAAAGGTCATCTCGGCCTGCAACAGATGCGCGAACGGGTGGAAGCCCTGGGCGGCAGTCTAAGGGTCACCTCCCAAATCGGAAAAGGAACGCAAATTGAGGTGTTTTTAGGAACGATCAAGTCAGAAAATGGATAACAGAAGCAAAGTGTGCTATACTGATTGCAATAAAGACATCATACAGCTCCACTTTGGTTGAAAAAAATCAAGACAAAGTAAAAGAAACTAGACAAAAAGGTTTCTAACGAATGGCTGGAACGATTCGGGTTTTAATTGCCGATGATCATCGTCTCTTCCGCCAGGGTCTGCGGCATGTGTTTGAAACCTGCAAGGAAATCGAAGTGGTTGGCGAGGCAGAAAACGGCCGTCAGGCGGTGAAATTAGCCCGCCGTTTGAAGCCGGATGTGGTCTTGATGGATATCAATATGCCCGACCTGGACGGAGTACAGGCCACCCACTTGATCTGCGAGTTAAACCCGGCTTGTCGGGTGATCATCCTCACCATGTACCGCCAGGATCAGTACGTCTTTGAAGCGATAAAAGCTGGTGCCCGCGGCTACTTGCTGAAAGACATCGATGAACATCAACTCATTGAAGCCATATTTACCGTCCAACGCGGCGAAGCTTTGGTCGATCCTTCCCTGGCCGCCCGTTTGCTGGATGAGTTTCGGCGCTTAAGCTCTCAAGCAAGCCCGACTTGCTCTCAGGAAGAGCTGAGTGACGGGGAAATGCAGGTTTTGCGTCTGGTGGCCCAAGGCGCAGATAATCAAACCGTTGCCGAACGATTGAATCTCTCCGAACGCACGGTTGCCAATCGGCTCAGTGAAATCTATCGCAAATTGCACGTCAACAGCCGCACACAAGCTGCACTGGTTGCCTTGCGTAGAGGATGGGCAAAGCTGGAAGAGGAAACATAAGATAGTTCTTTGGATGGGACTCCGATCGTTGCGGGGGAATGGCGGATTAAGAACCTCTAACATCATTAAGTCCTGAAAAGGGAAGTTTCAAGATAAAATTAAATCACTTAACGATGACAAACGCCTTCTGGTCAGGAAAGTGGATTGTGATTAGCGGGGGATCAAGTGGCATTGGCCTTGCCCTGGCGAAACGACTGGCAAGCGCTGGCAGCAATGTGTGGTTAATCGCCCGCCGTGGCGAACTTTTGCAAACAGCTCTTGAGCAGGTTCAGGCTTCTGCTCAGTCTCCAGCTCAGGCGTTTGGCTTCAGCGCTGCCGATCTGACCATGGTCGATCAGGCAAAGCAAGCTGCCGAAGAAGTGCTGGCAAAAGCAGGAAAGGTGGATGTCCTAATCAATTCGGTCGGCGCAGCTCATCCGGGTTACGTGCAGGAGTTATCGCTGGACATCTTTCACTGGATGATGGCCGCCAACTACTTTGCTCCGCTTTATCTGACCAAAGCTCTCTTGCCGCACTTCATTGCCCAACGCAGCGGTCACATCATCAACATCGCTTCGGCAGCGGCTCTACTCGGAGTGTTTGGTTATTCCGCCTATGGGGCAGCAAAGTTTGCTCTGGTCGGTTTTACCGAAGTATTGCGGGCAGAAATGAAGCTCTATCATATCCGCGTTTCCATCGTCTTTCCACCCGATACCCAGACGCCTCAACTTGAATACGAAAACCGCTTTAAACCCGCTGAGACCAAAGCAATTTCAGGCAACGCTGCGCAGCTCACACCCGATCAGGTTGCACAAGCGATCCTGCAACAGGCGGCTCGTGGACAGTATGCCATTTTCCCATCTGCAGATGTCCGCCTGATCTACTGGTTGGTTAAACTTCTGCCACAGCCAGTGATCTTCGCTGCCCTCGACACATTGGCTCGCAAAGGTCAAAAACAAGGAGGAATCTATGGATATCTTTGAAAAATGTTCCCAGTTTACCATCGTCAAGGAAGCGATTGAAGGAGGTTATTATCCCTATTTCATCCCCCTCTCGGAAAACGAGGGCAGCGAAGTGATCTACGGCGGTCGACGCCTGATTATGTGTGGATCGAACAATTATCTTGGCCTAACCACCCATCCCAAAGTTAAAGAAGCTGCCATTAACGCAATCAAGCGTTTTGGGACAAGCTGTACCGGTTCGCGCTTCTTAAACGGCAATTTAGAGTTGCACGAACAACTGGAAGAGGAACTGGCAGCGTGGGTTGGAAAGCCGGCCGCGCTGGTCTTTTCAACCGGAATGCAAACCAACCTTGGCACCATCAGCGCCCTGGTCGATCGCTCAGATGTGGTCATCCTGGATAAATACGATCACGCCAGCATCGTGGATGGAGCGCGCCTGGCGTGGGGAGAGACCAAACGCTTCCGCCATAACGACCTGGAAGACCTCCAGCGAGTGTTGGAAAAAGTCCCCCCGGAAAAGGGGAAGCTGGTGGTTGTGGATGGCGTTTACAGCATGGAAGGTGACATTGCCCCGCTTCCAGAACTGATTGAAATCTGCCGCCGCTATGGGGCACGCTTGATGGTCGATGACGCCCATTCGCTGGGCGTCTTGGGTGGTGGACGTGGCACAGCAGCGCATTTCGGGGTAACGGAGGCTGTAGACTTGATCATGTCCACCTTTAGCAAGTCCTTTGCCTCGCTGGGCGGGTTTATTGCCGGCGATACGGATGTCATCCAATATATTCAACACCACGCCAGAGCTTTGATCTTTAGCGCCAGTATTCCCCCCGCCAACGCCGCAGCCGCCCTGGCGGCTCTGGAAGTCATGCGCCAGGAACCGGAGCGTGTCCAGCGCGTGAACGCCATCGGCGAACGTGTCCGAACAGAGTTGAAACGGCTGGGATATCAAATCGGGAACTCGCAGACCCCCATTATCCCGATCCTGATCGGCGATGACATGCGCACTGTCCTTGCCTGGAAAGCGCTATTTGAAGCCGGTCTGTTTGTCAACCCGGTGCTCTCTCCGGCTGTCCCCGAAGGACGGCAACTGTTGCGCACCAGTTACATGGCAACCCACACCGACCAACAAATTGACCGCGCCCTGGAGCTCTTTGAAAAAGTGGGCAAGCAAATTGGACTGATTTAAGATGCCCTCCCGGCAGCGCACCTTTCGGGTTGAGGCGGTCATTCTCCGCCATCAAGATTGGGGAGAAGCTGACCGCTTAATCACCCTGTTCAGCCGTGAACGGGGAAAACTCCGCGCCATTGCTAAAGGGGTCCGAAAAACGCCCTCGCGCAAGGCAGGTCACCTGGAACCGTTTAACCGCGTCAGCTTATTGTTAGCTCAGGGAAGAGAACTGCCGATCATCACTCAAGCAGAAACCTTAACAGCCTACCTTTCCTTTCAGGACGATTTGTTGCGCCTAGGATATGGCGCAACTTTGCTCGAACTGGTTGATCGCTTTACCGTTGAAGAAGAAGCAAACCCAGCTCTCTATTTCTTGCTGGTTGAAACACTGGAACGTCTAAACCAGAGCGAGGATGTCTGGTTGGACGTGCGCTTCTTTGAGATGAAATTGCTCGACTTTGTTGGTTTTCGCCCACAGCTCTTCCAGTGTGTGATCTGTGGCGAGGCTATCCAGGCGCAAGATCAGTTTTTCTCCTGCGAACTGGGTGGGGTGGTCTGTCCGAACTGCGCCGCCGGTCAACGATTGCTGCTGCCAGTCTCCATGCCGGCATTGAAGTACCTTCGCCATCTTCAACGCAGCACCTATAGAGAAGCGCGCAGAGCTAAAATTCCCGTTGCGGTTCAAAAAGAGATGGAAGCGCATGTGCAACGCTATTTGCAAGCCATTTTAGAGCGGGCGCTAAACGCACCGCGCTTTCTGCGGTCGATTGCTCAATTGACGGAACATTAGGATTGAAATTTATCCAGGCACGGTTGTCACCTTCTCACGGCCAGGGTAGCGGTAGAATGCCCTTTTCACGCGCAGTCGCAATGGTTAGCCAGTTGTAATTTGGTTCGCCGTTTTCGACCGATTCAGCAACTTCGCGCCAGGTCTCTGCACCCGCTTCGACGGCTCGGGCAAAGGAACTCTGTCCGATCAGGGTAGTTTCGATGAAGTAATAGCGATCGTTTACCTGATCGGTGCGAACGCCGATGAAAGCATGCCCCGGAATACCAATGATCGCCACTTCCAGACGGATTGCCTCGGCAGCCGCAGCAAACAATAAAGATAGGTCGATGCAGTTACCGGCCTGCTGCTCCAGCGTTTCACGCGGCAGACGGATGCGTTGGATATCACCCGGTGCGTAGGTGACCAAAGTGCTTACATAGGTCAAATCATAGATCTCATCGGCTGCTTGCCAGATGGCTTCCAATCGTTCCCAAACCTCCCCATCTTCATCATCTTCAACGCCACTATAGCCGCCCCACATCGCACCGCTCTCGGTATAGTCCGCTGCAGCGCGTAACAGCTCTTCCACTTTCGGATCGTTGGGTGTCACCATAGCAGCCAGTAGCTCAAATGTTTCTACTTCGCTCATTCCTGGAATCCCCCAAGGGAAATCGCGGCGAGCAAAAACCAGCGTTTCTCCTGTTTCTTCCAGGATGATCTTCTCTTCGCCTTGTTGCAGGGCAGCCACGCGGATATGGAATTGAGCCGGCTGTTGCACATTCAGGTTTTCGATCCTGGTCGAGATCAAACGCGGATTCTGACGGACCTCCAGGGTTTCATTCCCCCTGACGGTTACGGTATCTATCGACTGATCGGTATACCCCTGTACCTCGCTTAGCACTTTGATTCGCAGCAGCGAAGGGTTGGTATTCGTAATGGTGACAATCGTAAAGTCATCGAGAATCGAACCGTAGAGAGGGTAAATGATCGTGATTAAATCCGACCGATAGAGATAATCGACCTCGATTTTTTCCACATCGATGAGATGATTCAAATTCAGGCTTTCAGGCGTTTGGGTTGATTGCTCAGCCTGGCCAGGAGCCGCACTCCGCCTGTCTGCAGGAACAACCCCACGCAACAAGGCACAACTCAACAAGGTAGCACTGATAGCAGCGAGAAAAGTGTAAATCCGAAAAGACGAAGCAGATGCTTGCATAGAAAATGCTCCTTTCAGTTGCCTATAAGTATTCTACTCTTTTCTTGGGAAAAATCTTTCAGAGAAAAAAACCAGAGCCGGTCAGGCTCTGGTTTTTTTAGGTAGCGGGGCCCAGACTCGAACTGGGGACCTTTGGGTTATGAGCCCAACGAGCTGCCACTGCTCCACCCCGCAATGCTTTCGTTTGCGAAATAACAATATAGCATTTTTATCGGACGATGTCAAGAGTGTTTAACAAAATTTTAGCATTCTTTAATCTCCAATCTGGCAGTTTTGTTCGTGCTATAATGCAACCAATGCGCTTCGATATTTTCACCCTTTTTCCCGAAGTCTTCCAGCCTTATCTCCAAACCAGTATTTTGGAACGCGCTCAGCAAAAGGGGCTGATTGAAGTCCATCTCCATAATATTCGCGACTACACGACAGACAAACACCATATCACCGATGACGAGCCGTATGGTGGCGGAGGAGGAATGGTGATGAAGCCTGAGCCGATCTTCGCTGCGGTAGAAAGTGTCCTGGGTTCTCCGCCAGCCTGTCCGGTCGTCTTGCTCACTCCTCAAGGGCGAACGTTCAATCATCGCATTGCCCAGGAATACGCCCAATTGCCCGCCCTGGCCTTAATCTGTGGGCGGTATGAGGGGGTAGATGAAAGGGTGCGCAAGCACCTGGTCACCGATGAGCTTTCGATTGGGGATTATGTGCTGAGCGGCGGCGAGTTACCTGCGCTGGTGGTGCTGGATGCCGTCAGCCGCTTTCTGCCCGGCGTATTAGGCGACCCTGATGGTGCAACGGACGATTCTTATGCTTTAGGCTTGTTGGAATACCCTCATTACACCCGTCCAGCAGAATTCCGCGGCTGGCGCGTGCCGGAGGTATTACTCTCCGGTGATCATGGGCGCATTGCCCGCTGGCGGCGGGAACAAGCTCTCCTGCGCACCTGGCAACGCCGTCCTGATTTGCTGGAGAAAGCAACGCTTACTGGCGAAGATCAAGCTTTCCTCGAACAGCTACGAAGCGCTCAGGAAAACCTTTTTCAAGGAGATAACGATGAAGTTTAGCTATGGTAAGACATTTTTGCTCGGTTTTGGTTTCTTCGGCGTCAGCGTGATTTGGGGCGTATATAACGCTTTTGTGCCGTTGTTTTTGGCGAATAAGTTTAATCTTGCCCCGGCTTTCATCGGTTTTTTTATGACCCTTGACAATATCGCTGCTCTGTTGATTCAACCACCGGTGGGCGCCTGGTCAGATCGCCTGCGCACTCCGATCGGACGACGGATGCCATTTATCTTAATTGGCGCGCCAATCGGCGCAATTGCATTTGGTCTTATTCCCATTGCCGCTGTCCTGCCGCTCTTTGTGGCTTGTACAAGCACCCTGCTCCTCTCGATGGCGTTTTGGCGCACCCCGGTGATTGCTCTTATGCCCGACATTACCCCTTCGCAATATCGCTCGCAAGCCAATGGAATCATCAATTTCATGGGTGGGGTAGGGGCAATCATTGCTTTTCTGGGCGGCGCTACTTTGTATCGACTGAATCCAGCTTTCCCATTCTGGTTGGGGTCTGCGCTGGTGATTCTGGCAGCAGTTATGGTGTTTATATTTATCAAAGAACCAACCACTTACGAACAGAGCGAAGAAAAACCGAGCATGATCGCCAGCCTGAAAGCGGTTCTCCGCGATCCAGATCGCAGCGCCTTGCGCATTCTGCTGGCAATCTTTTCCTGGTTTGTCGCTTATACGGCCATTGAAGCCTTTTTCACCTTATATGCCAATAAGCATCTGGGCATGGAAGAAGCCGATGGCGCCCGGTTGCTCGGACAGCTCTCGCTAATTTTTGTTCTGTTTGCCATACCCAGTGGCTATCTTGCCAGTCGCATTGGCAGACGCCTGACGATCATGAGCGGCATTACGATCATGATCCTGGGGATGTTGCTGATGTATTTCTTGCCGGGCAATATTTTGACCATTGAATTGACGAAATTACCGGTGCTGGGGACTGTGCCGGTTATCGGCCTCATTCTCATGGTAGCCGGGCTTGCCTGGGCGCTGATTAATATCAATTCCCTGCCAATGGTCGTAGATATGACCGACGCGGCGCGATTAGGCACCTATACCGGGCTGTATTATTTATTCTCAACCCTGGCGGCAATCGCTGGTCCAAATATTAACGGCTGGATCATCCAATTAACCGGCCGGAATTACAACAACGTGATGTTAGTAGCGCCCTTCTTCATGCTGCTTGCCCTGGTGCTAATGGCAGGAGTGCGACGCGGCGAAGCACTAGTGAGTTGAGTGATGGATTCCAGTCCAGTGCCTTGGGTCATTTATGTCGATGATCATCTGTTGGTAATCAATAAGCCATCTGGCTTGCGCGTCCTGCCAGATGGCTATCATCCTGAACTCGAACATGTTCGCTCAGTGCTGGAACCCCATTTCGGGCGGTTGTGGATTGTTCATCGCCTGGATAAAGACACCAGCGGCGTGTACCTGTTGGCTCGCACCGCAGAAGCGCACCGTTCCCTTAATCTACAATTCGATCGTCGCTCGGTGGAGAAGATCTACCACGCCCTGGTTTCAGGCAACCCGGCCTGGGAAGCGAAGACCATCGACTTCCCCCTGCGGGTAAACGGAGACCGCCGCCATCGCACAGTGGTAGATTTTGAAAGAGGCAAAGCTGCGATAACCCTCTGCAAACGCCTGGAAAACTTCCAGGGTTGCACCTTGCTCGCCATTCAACCCAAAACGGGGCGCACCCACCAAATTCGCGCCCATTTAGCTCACCTGGGACATCCTATCCTTGGTGACCGTTTGTATGGCGTCTCCACGTCCCGCCTCTCTTCTGTGCCTTTGTCGGTTGAACGCCTTGCTTTGCACGCCTATGCAGTATCTATTTACCACCCCCAGAACGGCAAGAAAATTGGCTGGCATGCAGCCTACCCAGATGATTTCCAAAGCTGGCTTGAACAATTGCGGAAATTAGCGGCAAATGAGATCATCAGGTCTCCCTAGGAGTAGGACTTATCAGAACCCAATCTATTGACAAATCAATTCCTCAAGAGTATAGTAACCATGAATTGGGGAGTAGCCTCCCATGTGGGACCAGGTTTTCGTCAAGACGAAGATTAACTTCCGGGAACCTGGACGCAATTCCTGCGTTTGGCAAGACCATTCATGCCGAATGGTCTTTTTAATTTTTATATAAACAGGATGATGACATGAAAGCCTGGTATCAACTGGATATCGAGCAGACCCTTGCAGAGCTAAAGACGGACCTCAAAAACGGCTTGTCCACCGCTGAAGTCAAAAAACGGCTACAAGAATACGGCCCGAATCAATTAATCGAACGGGGGATGAAAAGTCCATGGCGCATCTTGCTCGATCAATTTACCGAGCTTATGGTGGTGATTTTGGTCGTTGCGGCGGGGATCTCGGTCTTAATGCATGAAACCACGGATGCCATTGTCATCCTCATCATTGTTGTATTGAATGCCGCGCTGGGTTTTTCCCAAGAATATCGCGCCGAGAAAGCGATGGCAGCCCTGAAGCGCTTATCTGCGCCAAGGGTCAAAGTGCGTCGCGAGGGGCATTTGCAAGAGATCTCCGCCAGCGAACTTGTCCCAGGGGATGTGATTCAGCTAGACGCCGGAGATGCCATATCAGCCGATTGTCGCCTTGTCGAAGCCATCAACCTGCGCGTCCTGGAAGCAGTTCTAACCGGCGAATCCGAAGCGGTGGAAAAACACACGCATCCCATCGCAGCTCAGAATTTACCCCTCGGCGATCAGCGCAATATGGTTTTCATGGGCACGGTTACGACTTATGGACGCGGGGTTGCCGTAGTGGTAAGAACCGGTATGCAAACCGAATTGGGCAAGATTGCCGATATGCTGCAAAGCGTGGAACAGGAGAGTACCCCTTTGCAGAAGCGATTAAAACAGCTTGGCAAAGGACTTGCGCTGGCTGCTCTGGGTATTGTGATTGTCATTTTTACTCTTGGGATTTTGCGCGGCGAATCAATTCGGTTGATGTTCATGACCGCCATCGGGATGGCGGTTGCTGTAATTCCAGAAGGCCTGCCGGCTGTGGTGACCATTGCCCTAGCTTTAGGAGCACAACGCATGTTGCAACGCAATGCCCTGATTCGCAAACTGCCAGCCGTTGAAACCCTTGGCTCGGTTACCACGATTTGCTCGGATAAAACCGGCACTCTAACTGAAAACCGCATGACCGTGACAGTTATCGACGTTGCCGGAAATCGGGTGGACTTTATGGAAAAAATGAAATTTTATTCTCCCATCGTTTCGGAAGAGGAAAAGCTCCATCCAATACGCATCAAATACCCGGCAGTCGCCCTGATGTTAGAGGCGGGTGCTTTATGCAATGATGCAGTAATCGAAAAGGAACTTAGCGAGGGAGGAGGACATCGAACGGTCGGCGATCCTACTGAAGGTGCATTGGTGATTGCTGCCGCGCGAGCAGGGTTATGGAAGGATGAGTTAGAGGAAGTCTTACCTCGAATTGCAGAGCTGCCGTTCGATTCGGAACGGAAACGGATGACAACCGTTCATCAACTCAACCACGCAAAGGCGAACAATTGCCCACTGCAGAGCCTCGAAATCCTTAAGGCCTACCATGAGGAAACAGTTATCTCCTTTACCAAGGGAGCGGTGGATAGCCTCCTTCAAGTATGCACGCAAGTATGGTGTGAAGGCAAGCGTGTTCCGCTCAATCAAGAATGGATTAGCAGGATTCAGCGAGCCAATGAAGATTTAGCCAAACAGGGTGTTCGGGTATTGGGGGTTGCCTTTCGGATTGATCAAGAGGCTCAACGAGAGGCGACAATCCAACCGCGGGAGGAGGAATTAGTCTTTGTCGGTCTGTTTGGCATGATCGACCCAGCTCGCCCCGAGGTCAAAGACGCTGTGGCTACCTCTTTATCCGCCGGCGTTCGCCCGATCATGATAACCGGTGATCATCCTCTCACCGCCGCCCATATTGCCCGCCAACTGGGAATTGGAGGTCCATCGTATGAGGTCATCACCGGTCAAGAATTAGAAAGCATGTCCATTGATGACTTAAAAGTAAAACTCGAGAATGTATCCATCTTTGCCCGAGTCTCCCCGGCCCACAAGATGAAGATTGTAGAGGCTTTACAACAAAAAGGTGAAATCGTGGCTATGACCGGCGATGGAGTGAACGATGCCCCTGCACTGAAAAAAGCTGATATTGGTGTAGCGATGGGCATCACCGGTACCGACGTGTCGAAAGAAGCAGCCGACATGGTACTTTTGGACGACAATTTTGCCACAATTGTCGCTGCAATTGAGGAAGGCCGGCGGATTTATGATAACATTCGCAAATTCATCCAATATACCCTGACATCGAATGCAGGCGAAATTTGGGTCATGTTATTAGGTCCTTTCTTTGGTCTCCCCCTGCCATTAGCACCACTACAGATCTTATGGGTGAATCTGGTTACCGATGGCTTACCTGGTTTAGCTCTGACGGTAGAGCCGCCTGAGCCGGATACCATGCGCCGTAAACCTTACCCTCCCAATGAGAATGTCTTTGGTCAAGGTTTGGTGGTCAGAATCCTTTGGATTGGTATCCTGATGGGTTTGACCTCTTTACTGGCTGGCATTTGGGCAAATCAAACTCAACGCTATGAGACCTGGCAGACAATGGTTTTTACAACCCTAACGTTCGCGCAGATGGGAAATGTGTTGGCAATTCGTTCCAATCACTATACCCTGCGTCAAATCGGGTTACTTTCTAATAAACCGCTCCTCGGAGCCGTGCTGCTAACTTTTTTCCTGCAAATGGCGGTAATCTACCTACCGTTTTTGCAATCCATCTTCAAGACAGTACCCCTGTCAGCGGAAGAGCTGATCGTCTCTCTTGCATTTAGCAGCGTGGTCTTTCTGGCGGTAGAGTTTGTCAAATGGTATCGCTATCAACGGAAAACAACAGGTAAGGCAAGCTCCATCTCTTAATTTATTGTTAGAAATCGAGCAAAAAACGGCAACCCTTCTTGACGGCAAACCCGCTGCATGGTATCATCTTAAGCGAAACATTAGCACTCTCGGCTTGAGAGTGCTAATTTGGATAGGTGCCTATGGCTGAATTAACCGAACGACAACGATTGATCTTGGCTTTGATTATCCGCGAATATATCGAAACGGCGCAACCGGTTGGCTCGGAGAGCTTGCAAAAGCGTTACCAATTGGATGCCTCGCCGGCCACCATTCGCAATGAAATGGCGGTACTGACCGAGGCGGGTTACTTGCGTCAACCTCACACCTCAGCCGGGCGGGTGCCAACTGAGGAAGGGTATCGCTATTTTGTGCGCCAATTGATGGGACATATTGATTTACCGGCCGACACCAAACGCACCATTACGCATCAATTTTACCAAATCGGCTATGACCCAGACCGCTGGATGCGTCTAGCAGCTTCGGTGCTGGCTCAACAAGCAAAAGCAGCCTCACTGGTCACAGCACCCCATGTCGAGCAAGCGCGCTTTAAACACATGGAACTCATCAGCACGCGCGGCCGACAAGTGTTGATGGTTTTGGTCCTGGCGGGTGGAGATGTGCGCCAGCAGATGCTGACCCTGGCTGAACCTGTGACGCAAGAACAACTCAGTGCCGCGGCTAACCATCTCAATCAGCTCCTAAGCGGTTTAGGGCCGGAAGCGATCAGCGCTTTATCTCCGCCACTGGATGCGCTCGAGGCGGATTTGGTACGACTGATTGTCGAAGAATTACGTCACGCTGGTCAACTGTTGGGTAGTGAGGTCTATCGGGATGGCTTGACGCATGTCTTATCGCAACCGGAGTTTTCCGAGAGCGAGTCGGCGCGTAAAGCCTTGCGCATCCTGGAAGAACGGCCACTCCTGGAGGATTTGCTGACCCGTACCCTGGAAACGACCAATGTGGGTGGCGTTCAGGTCTTAATCGGCGGTGAAGGCACGTGGGAAGAGTTGCGTGACTGTTCAATGGTCCTGGCGCGCTATGGTGCGCCTGGGCTGGCAACCGGCGCTTTAGGGGTGTTGGGTCCAATCCGCATGGCCTATGGGCGCAGTATTTCCACCGTGCGCTTTGTGGCTGGCTTGCTCAGCGATCTGGTGGTCGAATTGCACTCTGAATAGCGTGCAGTTGCCTTTGAAATTCATGGAGGAGGTAGCTCAAAATGAGCGAAGAACAACCGACCAACAACGATGAAAATCAAACCCCACAACCTTTGATGGTTGAAGAACCAACCCTGAGTGAAGAACAAGCCGGGGAAGCGGAAATTCTTTCTGAGATAACTGTTGAAGAAGAGGATTTGCAAACCAAATTGAACGAACTGGAAAAGAAAGCCAATGAATATCTGGAAGGTTGGCAGCGCGCTCGGGCTGAGTTTGCCAATTATAAAAAGCGCATCGAGCGCGAGCAGGCCCAAACCTATCAACTTGCCAGTAGTGCAGTGCTAAAAAAGTTCCTGGAGGTCGTGGACGACCTGGAACGGGCAATGAAAAACTGCCCAACCGAAATCGCCAGCACCGAATGGGCACAGGGCATTGAACTTATCTACCGCAAACTTTTATCTCTCCTGGAAGCGGAAGGGGTAACCAAAATCGAGGCTGAGGGTCAACCATTCGATCCCAATCTCCACGAAGCCATTTCACACGAGGAAGTTGAAGGTTATCAGGAAGGACAGATTATCGAGGTAGTCAAACAAGGCTACCGGGTAGGCGAGCGCGTCTTGCGTCCGGCGTTGGTGCGCGTCGCGCGGTAGGTCGCCGCCTCACCAGGCAAACTTGAATTTCATCTTTTTGGAGGCAAAATATGGGAAAGATTATCGGCATCGATTTAGGAACGACCAATTCGGTTGTGGCTGTGATGGAAGGCGGCGAACCCACGGTTATCCCCTCAGCCGAGGGGGAACGGTTAGTGCCTTCGGTAGTAGCCGTAAACAAGAACCATGAACGCCTGGTTGGCCGCGTAGCGCGCAATCAGGCGGTGGTGAACCCCGAAAACACCATCTTCTCGATCAAGCGCTTTATGGGGCGGCGCTATGATGACCCCGAAGTGCAAAAAGCCATGACTCGCGTTCCTTATAAAGTGACCGCTGCTCCAAATGGCGATGTGCGGGTTGTCTTGGATGGGAAGGAATATTCTCCCCCTGAAATCTCCGCCATGATCCTGGCAAAGATCAAGGCAGATGCCGAAGCTTACCTTGGTGAGCCGGTCACCCAAGCGGTCATCACCGTGCCGGCATATTTCAACGATGCCCAACGCAATGCCACCAAAGACGCCGGACGAATTGCCGGTTTGGAGGTTTTACGCATCATTAATGAACCTACGGCTTCATCTCTTGCCTACGGCTTGGATAAAAAGAAAGACGAAGTGATCGCCGTGTATGACCTTGGCGGCGGAACCTTTGATATTTCGATTCTTGACGTTGGCGAAGGTGTATTTCAAGTGCGCTCCACCAGTGGAGACACCTTCCTGGGTGGAGATGACTTCGATCAACGCATCATCGATTACGTTGCCGATGAATTTAAGAAAGAACACGGCATTGACCTGCGCCACGATCGTCAGGCTTTACAACGGTTGAAAGAAGCCGCCGAAAAAGCCAAGATCGAGCTTTCCAGCTTGATGCAGACCGAAATCAACCTCCCCTACATTACTGCAGATGCCAGCGGACCAAAACATCTCACCATGACGTTGACCCGTGCCAAGCTGGAACAGCTTACCCAAGACCTGATTGAACGCACCTTAGGCCCTGTACGCCAGGCGCTCAAAGACGCCGGTCTTGAAGCGCATCAAATTGATGAGGTGGTCTTGGTAGGTGGTATGACGCGTATGCCGGCTGTGCAAGAAGCAGTCCGAAAATTATTTGGGAAAGAACCCCACAAAGGGGTTAACCCCGATGAGGTGGTTGCGGTAGGAGCAGCCATCCAGGCCGGTGTGCTGGGTGGTGAGGTAAAGGACATTCTCCTGCTCGATGTGACGCCGCTTACGCTATCCATCGAAACCCTGGGTGGTGTTGCTACGCCGATGATCGAGCGCAACACAACCATCCCAACCCGTAAATCCCAAATTTTTTCTACCGCCAGCGACAATCAGAGCCAGGTAGAAATCCATGTTCTCCAAGGCGAGCGGCCAATGGCAGCCGATAACAAGTCTTTAGGGAAGTTTATCCTTGATGGAATCCCGCCCGCGCCGCGCGGTGTCCCTCAAATTGAGGTCACCTTCGATATTGACGCTAACGGCATTCTCAAGGTTACCGCGGTTGATAAAGCCACCGGGCGCAGTCAGAATATCACCATTACGGCTTCTTCGGGCTTGAGCGAGGCAGAAGTAGAACGCATGCGCAAGGAAGCAGAAGCCCATGCAGAAGAAGACCGGCGGCGAAAAGAATTGATTGAAGCCCGCAACACGGCCGATAACGCGGTATATACCGCCGAAAAAGCCTTGCGAGACCTTGGCGACAAAGTGCCAACGGAGGTTAAGACCAAGGTTGAAGAGCAAGTCTCCAAAGTGCGCAACGTGATGAATACCGACAATACCCAGGAAATTAAGCGCGAGACCGAAGCGCTCTTCCAGGTGATTCAACAAATTGGTGCAGCGGCCTACCAGTCGAGCGGACCCCAAGCCGGAGCTCCTTCGGCTGGTGAAGAACAAGCTGGTGGTGAAAGCAAAGGCGGTGAAGAAGACGTTGTAGATGGAGAGTTTCGAAGTGTCTGATGGCGAAGCGAGATTACTATGAGGTTTTAGGTGTGCCGCGCAATGCTTCGGCGGAAGAGCTGAAATCGGCCTTCCGCCGTTTAGCGCGCCAGTATCACCCGGATGTCAACAAGTCACCAGACGCCGAGGAGAAGTTCAAAGAGATCAACGAGGCGTATGCTGTGCTTTCTGATCCCGAACGGCGGGCGGCGTATGACCGCTTTGGCCATGAGGGTCTCCAAGGCATGGGCGGCATGCCCGATTTCACTACCGTAGATTTCTCAGACTTTGCCGACCTTTTCAGCGATTTATTTGGCTTTGGCAGCTTCGGACGCAGCTCCGCACGACGCACGCGTAACATGCCGCGGCGCGGTGCGGACTTGCAAATCCAGTTAGACCTGACGTTCGAAGAGGCTGTTTTTGGCGCCGAAAAAGAGATTTCGATCACCCGCGATGAGGTCTGTAAGACATGCAACGGCAGTGGAGCGGAACCTGGTACTTCTCCAACCCGCTGTCCAACTTGTAATGGAAACGGTGAAATCCGTCAAGTACGACAAACCCTGCTCGGCTCGATGGTCCAAGTCAGCACCTGTCCCACTTGCGGCGGCAGCGGCGAAACCATCTCTACCCCATGCCACACCTGTCGCGGGCGCGGGCTTGAGCGTGTGACCCGCCAAAAGATCGTCAGCGTTCCGGCCGGGGTAGATAGCGGCACGCAAATCCGTCTGGCAGGAGAAGGGCAACCAGGTGTCAACGGCGGACCGAACGGAAACCTGTACATTGCTATCAATGTTCAACCACATAAATACTTTCGCCGTCGTGACAATGATATTATCCTTGACCTGGATATCAATGTCGCCCAAGCCGCTCTAGGCGCTGATGTAGAGATTCCCACCGTCGATGGGCCAGCAAAATTGCGCATCCCGCCCGGCACACAACCCGGCAAAGTGTTGCGGATGAAAGGAAAAGGGGTGCCGCACTTGCGCGGCAACGGCCGTGGCGACCAATTAGTGGTCATCAACGTCGCCATTCCAACTCGCCTGACACCGGAACAACGGCATCTATTTGAGCAACTCGGAAAGAGCCTCGGCAGCGATGCCCATCCTCAAGAACGCAGCTTTATGGATTGGTTGAAAGAAGCCTTAGGGGGATAATGGATCAAGATTCCTGGTTAGAAGTCTCCCTCACGGTAAATGGTGAATTAGCCGAAGCGGTTGCCGAAGTACTTGGGCGTTTCGCGCCGAACGGTGTGGCAATGGAAATGGAGGTCAGCGGCTTTAAAGCTGATGGAGAGGGTATCCCAAGTGGGGATGTGCGCGTGTGTGCTTACCTGCCGGTGGATGAAACCCTGGAAGAAAAGCGCAACCAACTTGAACAGGCCTTGTGGTATCTGGGGCGCATTCAACCCTTACCTGAGCCGGCCTACCGAACGCTACAAGAGACCGATTGGTCAGAAGCCTGGAAGAAACACTATCATCCTATCCTGATTGGGGAGCGATTGGTCATTGTACCGGCCTGGCTGGAAAATCCTGCTCCCCAGCGTATTGCCATCACATTAGACCCCGGCATGGCTTTCGGTACTGGCACTCATCCAAGCACGCAACTATGCCTGGAATGTTTGGAATGGCTTCTCTCCCCCTGTAAAGATGATGCCCCGAAATATCACACATTCATCGACGTTGGTTGCGGATCTGGCATTCTTTCCATTGCTGCCGTCAAACTGGGCGTGCAACATGCCCTAGCAGTGGATGTAGATGCCATTGCCGTGCGTTCCAGCCTTGAAAACGCCCAGGTCAATAACGTAGCCAACCGCATTGAAGTTGGGTTAGGTTCGGTTGAAGAGATCCATCGAGGGTTATTTTCGTTTGATCAAGCTGATCTTGTTGTTGCCAACATCCTTGCCCCGGTTATTCTGGAGCTATTCGAAAAAGGCTTAACCGATCTAGTCAAGCCAAACGGAGCCCTGATCCTTAGTGGTATCCTGAGAGAACAAAGATCTGAAATCGAAGACACACTGAAGCGGAAAGGGTTTCAGCAAATCGTCCTTCGTCAACAGGGGGATTGGGTAGCGTTGTTAGCAAGGAGATAAAGTAAGGGGCTTTCTCAGAACGAGGATCGTGATGAACTGGGGATGTTTGGTATAATACGTAAAGGCAAGTTTCATAAAGTTATTGAGCATCTTCTGATCCCCATGGAAAAACCCCCTAACCAAACGATCCCCCCACCGAATCCGATTACAACCCGAAGACATCGCCGCGAAAGCCTTGTACAAATATTTCTGCCTTTTGTTGGGGGAGGTCTTCTTATAACTGCGCTGGCTTTTCTCCTGGGACAAGCAACCTCCTTCAATACCACCCAAGGGGCGGAAATTGCCCTAATCGGCCTAATCCTCCCAACCCTGCTCTTTGGGTTGATCTTTTTTGTCATCACCATCGGCTTGATTGTTGGTCTGACAAGACTAATCCGAATATTACCACTCTACACCCGCCAGATGCAGGATTTTTTTAACCGCGTCAGTCAACAAACCAGGCGGGTCGCGGATGGCAGCGTGGAGCCGATTCTTCGTCTGCAGGCGTGGTTAGCAATTCTGCGACGGTTGCGACGCGGCGGCTTTCACTAAACCTCATCACCAACCGGGAGTCAATTATGGAAACCAAAAGCTGGAAAACCAAAACGTTAATCCTCGGTGGACTAATCGGCGCGCTCGTTGGACTCAGTGCAGCATATCTCCTCGTTCAACGCGCCGAAAAGGAACATGGCCGATTGCAAATGAACGCCGGTGAAGGGATCAAATTGGGATTACTGGTTTTAGGGCTACTGCGTCAGGTAGCCCAGTTGGGAGAAGGTTAATGAGCGATCTTGAGGAGCTAACGCAAGCCAAATGCATTCCCTGCCGCCGGGGAGATCCACCCCTAACCCAGGCTGAAGTCGATTCCTTGAAGGGTCTTCTACCACACTGGGAGGTAATCGAAACGGAGGGTGTTCTGACACTACAACGCGTCTATAAATTCAAGAATTTCGCTCAAGCGCTGGATTTTACCAACCGTGTTGGAGCAATTGCCGAAGAACAAGATCACCATCCAACGCTGCTGACCGAATGGGGAAAAGTCACCGTCAGATGGTGGACGCACGCGGTTGGAGGTTTACACCGCAACGACTTTATCATGGCAGCAAAAACCGACCAGATTTATCAAAACACCCAAACCGAAACAGCAACTTGAGGCTTCAGCAGCAGGAGGCCTACTGAAGTCAAAAGCAAGCCGAAGCGCGATTTCGGCTTGCTTTTTTCAAAGTCATTACAGAGCAACTTATCTCTGGTGAAAGAGCTCAAGCAGCAAGGGGTGTGTCCCAATTTTGTTGGGGTAAAATTGGGGGTAGGAGGTTGAAAATGGAAGAGACAAAGCAAAAAACAGTTCTTTCAGGGATAGTGCAATCAATGGAAGCGTTCCTGCAGTGGGCGAAAGAA